>ERZ1643249.810-NODE-810-length-33354-cov-10.568425_pt1 | contig 33354 bp, 60 predicted proteins | sample MGYA00579263_ERZ1643249 | MGnify/ENA primary metagenome ERZ1643249 (study PRJEB29033, sample SAMEA4952264) | chicken gut metagenome | biome: Broiler Chicken; feature: Gastrointestinal Tract; material: Caecum | place: Ireland | collected 2018 | study: Broiler...
TCAATTCTGTCTTTCGGCACCAGATTGATACTAACCCTTATTTTATAAGGGTTTTATTGTAGTTGAATATTTTTACCTCTTATTTACCTCTTTATTTCTTAATTTATCTATAGCTATTACCGTATTTTTTGCCTTTTGTGGGAACATATGATAATAAGTCTTTTCAACTATTTGAACAGTATCTCCAAGACGATTAGCAACTTCACGACTATCACAGCCAAGATCAATTAATAAAGAAGCGTGAGAATGCCGAAAGCCATGTGGCGTGATTTTTTTTACATGTGCTATTTCAATATAATTGTTTAGTTTCCTAGCAAATGTAGTTGGTCTAATGGGATTCTGATTTCCAAAAATAAACATATTTTCTGAAAAGTTATAAATTCTTTGTTCTTGATTATAGTGCTCTTTCATCATATTAGCTGTTAATCTATCAAGATGGATTGTACGTATTGAATTTTTAGTTTTTGGAAGAAGAATTTCATATTTTCCATTTCCCAATTTGTTTGTAAAATTATGCCGAATATAAAGTTCCTTTCTGTTTAAGTCAATATCATTCCATGTTAGGGCAATCATTTCTCCTAAGCGCAAGCCAGTATAGTATAAGAATGTAAAAATCTTATTATATAAAGGATCATCTACAATTTTAATAAATCGGTTAAACTCTTCGTTAGTCCAAAAATTCCATTCTGCGTCTTTTAATTTTTCATCGCTTATTTCTATGCGCTTCTTTTGAATTTTAGATACAACTTTTGGATCAAAGTCATAATTATCTTTGGCATATGTCAAAATTTCTTTTAGATAACTTATCATTAAATTTTTGTGTTTTTCTGTAGTACTTTGACTATCTAAAAAATGATACCATTCATTAATTTTATTTATTTTTACAGAGTGAAGTTTGTATTCTTTGAAAAATGTTAAAATATGTTTATTCAAAGACTTATTTAAACTATAAAACGTCGTTGATTTTACCAACCTTTTTTTTATGGAGAGCCATTCATTATAAACCGTTTCAAAAGATACTGAATAATCAGTAAGGTCTTTAGTATTAATTCTGTTTAAAAATTCTCTTTCAGCATCTTTCGCTTCACCACTTAGTTTATATAATTTGCTCTCATATTGTTTTCTTTTTCCATAACTATCAGTGTAGTAACATTTAAAATAATAAGACCGTCCATCTTTAGTCCATTTCTCTTTATTTTTTTCTCTATAAACTGGCATTATATCATTCCTTTCTTGATTTTTAACGACGGAATTGATATAATGTAATAGAAAAATCCAAAGCATTATATCAATTCTGTTGGTATTTTGTTTTCTAGGTCTTGGTCGACTTTTAAGGGTTTTTCACAGTGATCTCGTGTTCCAGCACGAGGTCTTTTTATTTACAATTTAGACTCTTTTATGTAATCTGAAATTAATTTAATGTATTTGTCTGCCTCATCTTCGTATTTTTCTCTTTTAAGTGCTATCAGATTATCATACTGATTGAGTTGATTTAATTCTATATGAGCTAACTCATGCAGTAATGTTTTTTTGCGTTTATAATAAGATAAGTTCGTATTTATATAGATGTTGTTGATTCCTCTATAAGCATAAACAAACCCATTAATGTATTGCGGAAGAGTTACATAAGTAACGCTTGCATTATAGTAGTTGAGTAACTCATCTTGAGTAATTTCTCCACTTAATAAATTAAATAAATTCATATTTACATCCACTCCATATAAATTTAAAATTCATTAAGTACCTGTACTAGCGTACTTAGTTTTTTAAATCTTTTTCTACTTTCTGATAATTTTCTACACATTCTTTAATCCAACTACTCCGTGGATAACCGTTACCTGAATAATTATCTTTACACCATGACATATATTTGCTTATATTATCATCTTTTTTGGGCTCTACTTCTTGAATAATAATTACTATTACTAATATTGAAATTAATAGTAAGAAAATTATTTTTAATATATCTTCAATTTTTTTGATCATAATAATATTTCCTTTAAACTTATCTCTTTGTTATAGATTTAGTTTTCAAATCGATTACGATTTTCTTCATAATTCCATTCTACATAAAATTTGTCATTTATAGCATCATAGATACGTCGAGGAGGATTGTTTACTTTTTCAACTAATAAGTCGTAATCAATATCAGAATATAACGTTTCAGTTTCTATATATTTTTTTGCTTGTGTGAAATTATCATCAATTAGATAATTAATTGTCTGTATATATTTTTTGTTTTTGCTAGTTTCTATATATAATAAGCAAGATAAAACTATAATTATAATCAAAAATATACTACACAATATTATCAGTAAATATTTCTTTTGTTTCATCATTCATCTCCTAATTGCTTATCAATTTCTCTTCTTCTTTTTTCTATGATAAACTTCATATATTCTTTATCTTCATCTGTTAATATATCTTTATTTTTGTCAAAGAGTAATTCTAATTCGTCAAAACTATTATCTGGCTGCGTTAAATCTTTAGAAATAAAGTCGTCATATACATTTAAATATTTTGCTATTTTAGCAATCATATCTAAGTCAGGTGTCCTTAATCCGTTTTCCCAACAACTTAAAGTGGATTGAGCTACACCTAAATCTTCTGCCATTACTTGTTGGTCTATATTTTTTTTATTTCGTAAATATTTAATATTTTTTGCAAAAAAGTTTGTCATTATATCTCCTTTCTGTATATAGAATAACATTTTTATTTACTTTAAGCAATATTTTTTTTACAAAATGCAAAAAACCATTGACACATTGCAAAATGCAATATATAATGGTAGTGAAAAGGAGGTAAAAGATGAAAGATAGTGATATTAAATTATTAAGCGATGCTATCAGAGTTGAAAGATTTAAAAAAAAGAAAAGCCAAGAAGATTGCGCTAATATATTAGGTATATCTATTCCTACATATAGAGATTATGAATACAACCCAAACAAGTTGAATTTAGATCAAGCTCTTATTCTAAGCGAATTTCTTGACTGGAACTTAATTGAATTTTTTTTAACTGATATATTGCAAAATGCAATAAAAGAATAGGAGAACAAATAACGATAAATAAAACCAAATAAAAGTCGACCAAGACCTAGAAAGGAATGATACTGTGAAACATTTAAAATTAAAAAGATGGGTTAAAGTTCTGATAACAGCCTTAGCAATAGCTTCTATTATCCTAATTTTGACTCATCTCTTTTTGTTAAAAAAGAATGACTTTATAAAAGTTATGAATAGTTGTGATCAGAAAAAAGGCTCGCTTTGTAACTATTATGAGATTCGTTATTATATGTTGAAAGGAGAAGAATAATATGGCAAAGTTATTATCCGCTGCCGAGATGTTAGAAATAATGAATAAGTATTGGGCTACAAGAAGTGATATGCAAAAGCTTAGTGGCAAGTGTATGCAATATGCAAGGAATGACTTTAATGAGTTAAGTGAGCAGATCGAGGCGGAAGGGAAAAAATTACCTAAAAACCTAGTTCCGATGGAGAAAGTTGTTGAATATTATCATATTAACATCGCTTACCTCAAAAAGATAAGCAAGATCAATTCAAATTAGGAGGTACTATGGATGGATTCAAATTCTTTAAAAGTTATGCAAATGCTTTAAAAAAACTAAGCCTAAAGGATAGAGGAGCTCTTATTACTAAAATCTGTGATTTTATGTTTGAAAATAAGGAGCCAACCTTCTCAGAACGAGAAGAAAAACAAGAGCTAGTTTGGATCGGAATTGAGGCAAATTTGATTAGTTCAAAAAGGAAATCAAGAAAAAACCAAAACGAACCCAACGCAAACTCAAATTGAAACCAAAACAGAACCAAACAAAACCAAATTAAACGAGTGAGCTTCTTGAGAAAAAGAAATAGAAATAGAAGGTGAAGAGAAGATGAAGGGAAGGTGAAGAGAAGTGTGTGTGCTAAATTTGAGATCAAATATATTCAGAAAGTATTGGGAAATTTTAAAGAGAAACTACAAAGATCACACTCACACAGACGAAGATTTTAAAATTTATTATTCGATTTTGAAAGAGTATTCAGAAAAAGATGTGATAAATGCGATTAAAAATGTTTTAAAAATGAGGAAATTCTTTCCACAAATTAATGAAATCTGTGAATTTTTACCAGAAAATCGAAACGATATTGTTCCGGAATGGATTGGAACAAAGCAGAATGTAGAACAAGCAACAGAGGAAGAAATTCAAAAATGGGAAGAAGTTTTTAAAAGTTTAGAAAGGGAAGAAGATGAAAATTAAAAATGAAGATGATCGCAGATTCAGTAAACTTACCGAAGCCACACGAAAGCAAAAAATAGTATGCCCGCATTGCGGAGCCAAAGTAACCGTTCCATTCTTCTTGGATAAGAAGCTTTGCACGATATGTGGCTACTATGTTTACCGAAATAAGCATTTAGAGTTTAAAGAAAAATTAAAAAGTAAAGGGGTAAAAATCGATGTTAGAAAAGATCAAGAAAAGAAATACAGAGAAGCTTAGATATGAAGCTTTGAAAGAGGAAAATATCAAATTAAAAGACAAAGTCATAAAACTGCAAGATGACAAAATAGCTTTGCAAGAAAAAAACATTAAGCAGCAAGATGAATTACTAGAATACCGGAGGAAAAAGGTTGAAAAGTTGAAGGAGGCTAAGCATGAGTGAAGTATTTATCGATGTAAAGAATACAGATTTAGAAGAATTGTTTGACACAGATATAGTATCAATTGATGAATTAGTAGCACTTATTGAAGAGCAACAGTCTGAAATTGATAGTTTGAAAGAAAAATATAAAAACGAAATAAAACAAAGAGAAGATTTTTACAAACCAAAAACTTCATATGAGGTTTATGGGGTAAGTGAAAAAGATTTTATTTAGGAGGTTAGAAAGATGATAGGATTAGAGAATTTAAGCCCTGAAATTGCTACAGATTTAATCGGACTAGTTAATAGTCTACAAAAGTTACAAAAATCAAGCAATGTAAAATACTATGTTCAAAATAAAAAAACGGGTGAATGGAACACTAAAGAATTTAACTATGTACCTTTAGATGACATTCTAGAAAAAATAAAGGAAAATGGGAATTTTGCGTTTATGCAGCCAATTGGTTTTGACAAAGAAAGCCAAGTAGTAGGAATTAAATGTGTATTAGTTCATAAGAGTGGTAAGTATTTAGAAAGTGACGTTTTTCCAATTAAAGCAAAAGAAGATATGAAAATCCAGGATGAGGGAGCAGAGATTACTTATCGAAAAAGATATGCTGCTGGCGCTTTCTTTGGCATTGCAACAGAGGAGGATACGGATGGTAACGATCCAGAAGCGTCTCAAAAAGAAGAAAGAAAAGCAACACCTAGACAAATAGAAAACCTAAAAATGTATTACAAAGGTAATGCTTTGAACAAGTTGTTAGAAGAGAACAAGATAACAAAAATAGAGGATATTAGTTTAAAAAAAGCCAGTGATTTGATTCAAAAAATAAATGAGTTAAAGGAGAAAAAATAGAATGATGAATGATTTAGTAAGATATGAAAATGACCAAATGTTAATCGATGATGAAGCGGTAAAGCAAATAGTAAAGTTTGAAAGGAATGCTTTAAAAATTAATATTTTAAAAGAGCAAATAAGAGAGCAAGCATTAGCAAAAATGGAAGAACTTGGAATAGATAAGTATGTTAGTCCTGATGGCAGTTTGACCATTAACTATTTTCCTGAAAGAACTTCCAAAAGATTAGATAGTACTAAATTAAAAAAAGAATTACCAGATATTTACGAAGAATATTTAAAAGATAGTACTACTAAGTCTTATGTTAAATTAACGGTTAAATAATGGTTGAGTTTATTGAAGATGGACACATTTATCTAATTGATGGAGTAATCGTTCCAAGTGTTACACAGATACTTCAAAAGGTATTCCCAGAAAAATATGAGGGAATACCTAAAGAGGTATTAAATGCCAAAGCAGTTTATGGTACTGATGTTCATAAGTATATTGAAATAATAAACAAAAAGAAACCTAAAAGACCTTTAGCTTATATTAAAAGATATTGCCACCCTGATATGTATCAAGAAGAAAGTATAAGACAATATTTAGAGATATTACAAGAGTACAACATTGAAATTTTAGAAAGTGAAAAGATAGTATCTTATGAGAACCTATATGGAGGTACTTTGGATATTAAAGCTAAAGTTAATGGTAAGTTAGCAATTATTGATATTAAGACAACTTCTGAATTAGATAAAGAATGGGTGTCTTGGCAGAACTCTTACTACGAGTTAGCAGATGAGCCAGTAGAAGCTCTTTATGTTTTGTGGCTTCCGAAAGGACATTTAGGAAGACTAGAAAAAGTAGAAAGAATAGATAAAGAAAGGTTGTTATCTTATGCCAGATAGTTTTGATGATGTAATATACGAACTAACTAAGTTAAAGATAAAGGCTCATGTAGAAGAGCCACAAGTAAAGTATATTTACACAAAAGAACAGTTGATAGATTTATGTATTAAGATGATTAAATTATTAGAAAGAGAGGCAAAGAAAGAGTGAGAGAAGAAATAGAAAAAATTGAAAATAAAATTAAAGATGTATCAGAAATACAGGATTATTTAGAGAAAAAGAAAAAAGAATTATGTAGCAAATATGGTTGTGGTGTAGAACAATATACAGAAAATAAATTGAGCTATAAGATAGAAGATTTATTATACATCAAAAGTGTTTTAGAAAAGCTGAAGCAAGAGGAAATAGATATTACAAAAAAATACTTTATTACAGACAATATTTACTTATCTATATCTTTATTTGCTGATAAATTAAGTTTTTATATTTATTTAGAAGATGACAGCTGGTTATATGATAACTATATTGATAGCCATAGTGGCTTAAATGAATGGATATTTAACTTAATAAATGATGAATATGCTTTGTTTAGCGGCAATAGTCAATATTGCTATGCCTTTGGTACGCGAGATTTAAAGGATTATCAAAGAATAATTGAAAACAAGCGAGAGAACTATTATTCTAACAGGAAATACAAAGCTGACGATGTTGTTAAAGCGATTAAAAATTTAATTGATTATTTTACTAATGAAGATAATAAAGTGAGAAATGTTATTGTTGATGAAATTAAACACAAAATAGCAAATATGAAAAAGTTAATGGAGGAGTGATGACTTATCAATAAAGTAATTTTAATAGGACGTTTAACTGTTAATCCAGAATGTCGCTACACAGCTAATAATACGGCAGTAACTAGTTTTACTTTAGCAGTTAATAGAAATTTTAAAAATGAAAGAGGTAATTATGAAGCAGATTTTATCAATGTTGTTGCTTGGAATAAGAAAGCAGAGTTAATTCATGAGTATGTTCAAAAAGGTGACTTGATAGGTGTTATTGGTAGATTACAAGTAAGGACTTATCAAAATGATAAAGGTGAAAGTCGAAGAGTTACAGAAGTTGTTTTAGAAGAAATTGAATTTTTACAAAGTAAGCCCAAAGAAGACAGTAAGATATCTGAAGAAAAAGTTGATAGTAACAAACCTTATGAAGAATTTGCTAAAGAACATCAAGAAGAGTTTGTTTATACAGATGAAGAGGATCTTCCTTTTTAGAGGTGCAATATGGGGTTAGATTTAGAAAATTTAAAAGAAACAGATGTTTTGTTTTTAAGCAATTTGCAAAAGATAGTGAAGTTACTTGACGAAATAGATGATTTGATTGAAAGTAATTCTACTAGACAGAGTAAAACGGATGGCCTCATAAGCGATTATGAACACATCATTGAAAATGAAACGCTAACTAATGACCAAGCAATGTTAATTGTTCAAGAGTTGAAAAAAGTAAGAGAATATAGAAGACATCAAAAAAACGAATTTGAATTGATTAGAGCTTACCAGGAAAATAAAGAAAAACTAAGCTCAAATGTTAATAGACAATTTCTGATGGCAGAGATCTATAAAGTATGGACCAGGCTTAATCAAAAATACAATATGCGAGTACTGGAAGAAAAAGAGGTTGATAAGTTTAGAACTGTAAATAAGCCAGTACAAAAACACGTGAAAAGCCGAAGTCAGAAAAGTATAGAATTAGACCAAAAAATTTGGAATTTATATCTGCAAAAAGTAACACAGACAGAAATGAGTAAAAAATTAGGCATTTCTCAACCGGTTATTTCAGTAAGGTTAAAAAAATTGAAGGAAAAAGAAAATGATAGGCAATAGCAAAAAAATTATCTTTTGGCTTAAAGGGCAAGACGACAGTAAGAAATTTGAAATAAAAGAGTATCATCCAAAGAGGTCATTAAACAGCAACTCTTATTGCTGGGAATTATGTACAAAAATAGCAGAGAAGATTAACTCTAGCAAAGAACAAGTCTATTATCAAATGCTTAAAGAGTACGGTCAGTCTATGCTTATTCCAGTACTTCCTGGTACCTGTTTAGAGGGTTTTAGTAAATACTATGAGTTCTACGAAAGAGGTAAATTAAACGGTAAAGACTGTGATTGGTACAAAGTTTATAAAGGCAGTAGTAATTATAATTCAAGTGAAATGTGGATATTTTTAGAGGGAATTGTTTACGAAGCTAAAGAGCTAGATATACCTACTTTGGAAGATTATAGGATTGAAAAATTAGTAGAACAGTGGGGTAAGGTTAGTAAGGAGGACTAATGATAGAAGATTATTTAAGTGATAAAGAATTTACTACAAGAGAAGAACTAGTTGCTAAAACTGGTTTATCAGATAGAAAAGTAAGGCAACTAATAAGTGAATTAAAACTACTTAAACCAGTTATTTACAATAGCCAAACTAAGGGATACAGATTAGCTAAGAAGCCTAGCGAGATGACTATAGAAGAAGTTATTGAAGAGATGAATATGGCTCAACATTGTGTAAATGACATAGAGTCTAGAAAAGAAGTATTTAATCAGCAAGAGAGAGTTTATATAGCTTATATAAAAGATTGTGAAAATGCAGTTATGAGAGGAGAAATTAGATAATGGATTTGTGGATTAGAAGTCAGGATAGACAGGATTTAATAAAAGTTGATGGAAGGTTTCATGTTCAAGAAACTAGTGTAAATCCTCATAGTCATAAATGGGGAATACTTATAGATGGGCGTTGTTATTATGCCGAATATAGTACAGAAGAAAGAGCATTAGAAGTATTAGATGATATACAAAAGAAAATAAATGATATATATAAAGATTATTTATTGTGTTGTATGAGAGAGAAAGGATCATACGAAGTAATAGCATTTGAAGATTTTACTTATGAAATGCCAAAGGAATAACTGTGAAATCAATAATACAAGAAAAGAAAGAATGTTTCTTCTGTGGTAGAACTGATGACTTGCATTTACATCACATCTGTGAGGGCAGGAATAGAGGTAATAGTGATAAATATGGCTTAACTATTTACCTCTGCCCTTATCATCATAATATGGGTGATGATAGTGTACACTTTAACCATATTTACGACAAGTTAATGAAGATAATAGGTCAACTTTATTTTGAAAGAACATATAATGAAGAGTTTATAGATGTTTTTAGAAAAAATTATAGGGAGGATTAGATGGCAAATTTTTTAATAGTAAACGATGCAAAACTACCTTATCAGTTAATAGGAAAAGTAATTGATGATTACTTAAATAATTACGAAGAAGATACTTTTTATGCCGGAAAAACGGAAATAATAGTAATCGATTATCAAGAAAGAGTTTACAGTATAACAATTAGATATTTAAAGAGATATATAGAATTTAGATTTATGAATTATTTAGAGGAGGAATAAAAATGGAGAATTGGAAAGTAGCAGTAATAAGTGTAGCTAGTACATTAGCAATTGAGATAATAATAATTATGATTATAGCTGTAATACAATCAGGAGTAATAAGTGCAATAGAAGAAGATTTTATTGATAACTATTGTAGTGAAATACCGTTGAATGTAGCTAGAGATTTGGAGGCTTGTAATGAATAAGAGTGCAAGAGAGATGTTCGAAGAATTAGGATATGAATATAATTATGACGATGACTTTATTGAATTTCTTAAAGGTGAACCCGTTCCTGATAGGATTAATACAAGTTATATAGCATTTAAGAAATTAGCATTTAATAAATTAGAAGAAGAATTGTCTATATATGAATTTGAAACTGATCCTCTCTGCCAACAACGAAAAAAGAGGCGATATAGTATATATTTCTTGAACAAAGAAGAATTACAAGCCATAAATCAACAAATAAAAGAACTGGGGTGGTTTAATGAACTATAAAGAGAGATTAAGAGAATATGTAGAAAATGATGAGATATATACTGAATATAAAAGTGGCAAATATGATATGAGTGATTTTGATAAATTCTGTATAGAACATTGTAAAGATATAGAGTGTTTGTTAAATGAAAATGAAGAACAAAAAGAAGTAATAGATAAAACAATAGAATATATAGAAAAAGATATGTGGAATACATTAGATGATGGAAATACAAGTTGCTATGTAATTGAAAGAGCAGAAGAAGAATTATTAAGTATATTAAAAGAGGTGAAATAAATGAATGAAGAAACTATAAATTTTATAAATAATATTGATTTTGAAAGCAATGCTGTAGTTTATGAAAAAATAGTTAGTTTATTTGAAGAAAATAGAGAATTAAAGAAACAACTAGAAGAAATGGATAGTAAGTTATTATTTGCTAAAAATGAATTAGAAATGAGGCAAAAATCCATTGACAATAAATTAAGGCAACAAAAAGAGTTTATAGAATGGTTAGAAAAGCAAATTAAACTTTGTAAAGAGGATGGAATAATAGGAGATAGTATAATACTACAATTGTTAAGAACTATATTAATAAATTATAAAGAAATCTTATCAAATTATAAAGAATTCATAGGAGGTAAAGATGAATAGAGAAATAGTTAATTATGATAATAAAAAATATATAAAAGAAGTAACATTGTATTTCAACGATACAGATAAAAATGATTTTCTTAATGATGTGGATAATTGCTTAAAAAGGAATGAAATAGATCCTGACGTATTATTTATAGCATTAATAGAAACAGCTAGAGATGTTTGTAGAGTTATAAATGTTGATTTTGAAGATTATCTAAGTAGATGTATTAGACTTGGTAGTATAGATGACTGGCATGAAAATGAGGTAAAAGATAATGAAAATAGGTGAGTTAGTAGTTACTATTAGATTAAAACACAAAGAAACAGGTATTGAAAGCAAACCTGTAAACCTTGAAGATGTAATATTTAATCAAAATGAGATTGAATTTATTTTTAATGGTGATCCTGATGGAATACTTGACGAAACAAGTTTACCATATAAAGATTTCTTGTTTAATAAAGATGACTATCAAGTTATTGTGAAAGTGAGATGAGTCAAATGAAAATTGAAGATTATGCTAAATATTACATTGAAAATTCGGATCATTATTTGGTTCCAAAAGATGTGTTCATAGAGTTATTCAATGAAATGGAGAACTGGAAGAAAGAAGCTCATCAATACAAAGAAGTGATAGATAAAGCAATAGAATATATAAATGAATATGCTTGGAAAGAAGATATTATAGGTGATATTTATACAGTTACTGGAAAGCCAATGGTTGATAAATATATGCAATTAGAGTGGGATAATTGTAAGGAGTTATTAGGTATATTAAGCGAGGTGGAATAAATGTTAGACGAAAATGAATTACTATTTGATGAACTTTACGAAAAAACAAAAGACTGTGGCAGAGTTCAATTTATTAATTTGCTAATGGAAAAAGAAAGAGAGATTAAAGAATTAAAGAAACAACTAGAAGATTTATTTAACGAAAATAGTAAATTAAGAAAGAAATTAGAAAAGTCTATGACATTTCAAGATTATGAGCACACATTAAACAAAAAGATACAGCTTGAAAATCAACAGAAAGAGTTTATAGAGTGGTTAGAGAATAAAATTAAATATTGGGAGGAACAAGAACAGCAGTGGTTAAATTTGGGTTTTATGAAATTTGGTGGGGAAGCAAATAATAAAATAATATTTAAAAAGATTTTATCAAAATATAAAGAAATAACAGGAGTTAAAGATGAATAGAGAAATAAAGTATAGAGATTGTATAGTATCACAAGCTAGTAATAATCACGTGATGATATGTAAAGATAGTGAAATGGTTTTTCATGCAGAAGTTAATAAAAAGTTGACAGATAATGAGTTAAAAAAGCAAGTTGATTTCTATTTAGATATATTATTACCAAGTGTGAATGAAAGTGATGTGGATGTTAATGTTAAAGATTAAAGATAATGTAGATTTAAAAGAGTTAGAAAAGTTTGGATTCATTAAAGATGACTTTTATTATACTAAAGAATTTGATTATGAATATTACAAAGTAAAAATTGATATTGAATTAGATAGAAGATATATTATCATTCAAAATGATTATTATGATAGTGATTATGCTTGTTATATTCCGAATATTATATTTGATTTAATTGAAGCTAAACTAGTAGAGAAAGTAGAGGATAAGTAATGATTAAATTAACAAAAGAAGAAGAAATGTTAGAAAAAAAAGAAGATTTAATATTTCTTTGGCTATATAAAAATGAAATTTCATTTAAAGAAATATCAGAAAAATATGTTGCAGTTTTAGAAATGGAAAGAGAATACTACAAATCTACATTAGCAAAAAGTGATGTATATGTTGCAACTTTGATAGATGACAAAAAGAAAGAAATTAATTATCAAAAACCGTTTGCTATTAAATATATGTTAGATAATAAAAGATTATACGGAACTGAATGGTATTGTAAATTAAAATGTTTAGAAAGGAGTGATAAGTAATGGAATATTATATAGGCGATATTTTAGATAAGATTGTAGGAAGTACATCTATTGCTTGCGAAACTAATCACGATAAGCAAAGCATGGAAAATTTAAGCGAGGTCGAAGCTGTTGCTAATTGGCTTATTGAAAGGTTAGAAAACAATGCCGACTGGTATGGAGATTATAGATGTAGTGCTAATGACATAGCAATTAGAACTTATGAAATAATAGAAAAAGTCAATTATGTTACAAGCGAATTAATAGAAATAAAAAAAGATAAAGATAGGGGATGTAAGTAATGGAATTAAAAGAAGGCATGTATGTTAGAACCGAAAAAGGAATAGCTAAGTATCTAGGTTTAGGTAAAGATGTACTGACGATTAATGATAAACATTATGCTAATCAACATCTTTTTGATGATTATATATTTGATGTAGGACATGACTGGGGTGATACATTAAACAATGAAGAATTTAAAAACATAGATAAATATATAGAAAAAGAACCTAGTTATAATCCTATCGATTTAATAGAAGTAGGAGATTATGTTAATGGATATAAAGTCGAAGCTGTTTATCTAAAGGGCTACAGAAAATACATTAAATTAAGTAATGCTTATGAAAATGGAAAAGGTATAAGAACATATAGCGAAGATATTAAATCAATAGTAACAAAAGAACTGTTTAATTCTGTTAAGTATGAGGTGGAATAAATGACAATAGAAGAATTTGATAAAGTAATGGAAAATATACCTAAAATACAAACAAATAACTCCATATCATCTATGAATAGTATAAATGTTGATGAGTTAAGAAAAACAGTAGAGATATTCAAAAGAATACCAACTTTTGATGATTTACAGAAAGAAAACAATAAGTTATTAAAAGAAAACCAACAACTAAAAGAACAACTAAAAACAAGTGAAAAAGCAAGAAAAATACTAAAAGAAATAAACGAATATAGAAAAGAAACTGGCGGTTATCCATCAGAAATGTTAGATAAATTGTTAGATATTTTAAATATAGATAAAGGAGAATAAATATGGAAGAAAGAGAAAAAGCAACGATTGAACAGCTATATGAACAATTAGGAAATAATTTTGATATAACTATTTGTAGCGATATAGTTAATGGTTTATATTTTGAATATAAACAATTATACTATGAAAATGAACAACTAAAAGAACAACTAGAATTAAGTGAAAAAGCAAGAAAAGAAGCTATTGATTATATAAATTTCTTAGCAATAATTGATACACAACTTGCAGGTGGTCGCTTTAAAGATACGATTTGGGGAAAAGAACTATTAGAAATTTTAGATATAGATAAAGGAGAATAAATGAGAGAGATAAAATTTAGAGGTAAAAGAAAAGATAAAAACGAATGGGTATATGGTGGATATATGAAAAATAGAAATGGGACATATATCTGTGATACTGAACACTATCATTTAAGAAAAACATACAAAAATTATTTAGTATATAGTGATACAATAGGACAATACACAGGATTAAAAGATAAAAATGGTGTAGAGATTTATGAGGGAGATGTTTTGAATAATACAGCCGTTAATTTTAAGTTTATAGTGAAATTTGAAAACACTAAATATATATTACAAAAATTAGAATATCCTGATGATGTATTAGATATGAATGATTATTTTCATAGAATACCAACTATGTTTGAAGTAATAGGAAATATATATGATAAAGGAGAATAGATAATATGAAATATTATTATGAATATAAATATAAAAGTGGAAGAACAGTAGGCGGGCATAATTTAGAAAAAATCATTATAAAAGATGATGTAATAATATTAGAGGGTGTTGATGTTTTAATGGACTGTGATGGAGAATATGACCATCATTGGAAAAGTATAATTAATAATGTCAAATTTGAATATTTAAAAATAGAACCAATGGAAGAAGATGTGGATAGAGGAGAATAGATAATATGATAGAAATAACTAGAGATTTAAAAGATATCGTGTGTTGCAGTTTAAGATATGCTTTAGGAAGAAAAACATATATAACATTTTTAGTATCAGATTATATAATTAATCATCCTGAATTAATTGATGAAAGAGTAAAAGATGTTATGTTAAAAGACATTGAAGAATATTTAGACCGTAGAAACATTTATTATAAAGACGATGAATGCGATTATCAGTCTTGGTTAAGATTAAAAGAATGGTTGGAGAATAGATAATATGAATAAAAGTGCAAGAGAGATGTTTGAAGAATTACAAGCAATAAATCAACAGATAAAGGAATTAAGGTGGTTAGATGAATAAAGAATTAACGATTTATGAACTATTAGGGTTAATAAAAGATGATAAAGCACCTAAAAAGATAAAATATGAATATTTAGTATACGAATTAACGTTTGAAAGAAATGATTATTATTGTAAACAAGAAATGCGTTGGTTTACAAGCGAAATAAATAGTTTAGGTGTATTAAATAACAAAGTAGAAATAATAGAAGAAGATAAAGATATAGAAGAATTAAAAATAGAAAATGATAATCCTACACATTTCTATATTAGAGATGAGAAAGGAACAAAGTGTGGAATGACAAAGCATAGTAAAATGATTGCAGAAAAATTAAATGAAGTAATAAGAGAAGTAAATAAGTTGAGGAGCAAAGAACAATAATAGATAAAGATAAGGAGGGGCTATGACATTAAGAGAGGCTAATTATGAAGTTGAAAGATTAACTAATGATCTTAACCGGCTGCTTAAGGAAAAGGAATTACTAGAAACAATGATTTTGCCAAAAGGTATTAATCTAGATAAGATCTTAGTGGATGGAGGGCAACTATCTAACATTATAGAGAAATATGCCGAATTGAAAGAATTGGAAAAATGGAAAAATTTGGATCGGAGAATTTTGGAGAGCCAAGAGCGAATTAAGAACTATATGGATTGGATAGACAACGAGTTGAGAATCCTAAAGAAATACGACAAGGTTGAGCAGCTGATTGTCTATTACAAAGAGATCGATACGAAAGAGTACACATGGGCCAACATATCATCTATGGTACATTATTCTGAAAGACAGTGCAAAAGGATATATAGTAGGTATAAAAGCAGAAGAAATGTTTAAGATGACCCGACATGACCCGATTTTTGTGCTATATTTATATTATGAAGAATTACAAAAAGATTCTTCACTAACCCCTTTATAAGAGCTATATATCGTGAGTAGCTCTTTTTTGTTTGGAGTGATGAAAAGTGGACTTGAAAGATATTGCAGTTATTTTAATCATTGTTTTACTTCTTTTATGCTTATTTACTGGGAGGCAAAAAAGATAATGGCCAGAGGCAAAAAAACAGATACATTAACAATATATAAAATTATGTTATCTGTATTTGCAACTAATAATTTTAGTGAAACAGCTAGAAATTTAAAAATACCAGTAAAGACAGTAGAGATGATTTACAAAAAGAACAAAGATAAAAAAGAATTCACAAGACTATGCCAAGAAAAAAAGGATGAGTTTGTAGATAGAGCAGATAGAATAGTAAATAAAGGTACAGAGCTATTAGAAAGGAAATTAACATTGGCTCTAGATAAAGAAGAAGAACTAGAACTGCTAATTGATGAAGTAATGAATGCAAAAGACGATGACATGAAATACAAAGAAAAAGTTGATGCCATTAAGAAGATAGCGAAGCTTCAATTGAATAATCTTTCCGAAATCACTACAGCGATAGGAACAATATACGATAAAAGAGCCCTAGCAAAAGGTGAAAGTACACAAAACCAAACTATGGTAGTAAAGATGGAGCCAGAAGTTAAGGAGCTAAGTAAATAGTGGAGTTTGATATTGGAGAAATTTATCCCAAACAAAAAGAGTTCTGCTTAGCAACTAATAAGTATATTTGTTATGGTGGGGCACGTGGTGGAGGCAAAAGTTACATATCAAGAATAAAAATGTGTTTGCTTGCATTAAACTATCCAGGAATACAGATATTACTTCTAAGAAGAACATTAGCAGAACTAAGAGAAAATCATATCATTGCTTTGCAAAAATTATTGAGGACTAATGATATGGATCCTAAAAGAAGAATAGCAGTATATAAGGAATCTACTAAAGAGTTTAAGTTCCCTAATGGTTCAAGAATAGTTTTAGGTTACTGTGATAACGAAAATGATGTATTACAGTATCAAGGACAGGCTTATGAAGTAATAGTATTAGAAGAAGCTACTCACTTTACCGAGTTCCAGTTTCAAACTCTTACAGAATCTAATCGTATGAGTGGAAATATGAAAGATGATTTTAATCCTAGAATGTATTTCACTTGTAATCCTGGTGGAGTGGGTCATGCTTGGGTAAAGAGACTATTTATAGATAGAGATTATAAAGAAACAGAAAATTCTGATGATTACAAATTTATACCATCTTTAGTATTTGAAAACAAATATATAATGGAGCATGATCCGAATTATGTAAGAACACTAGAAAATCTTCCAGAAGATAGAAAGAAAGCTATGCTATATGGAAACTGGGATATATTTGATGGACAGTATTTTAACGAATTCGATAGAAGTGTTCACGTTATAGAACCTTTTGAAATTCCTAAAGAATGGGTAAAATACATGAGCCTAGATTACGGATTAGATATGTTAGCTTGTTATTGGTTTGCAATAGATTCACAAGGAAATGAGTATTGTTACAAAGAGCTCTATCAAAATGAGCTAATAATATCGGAAGCAGCTAAAAGAATATTAGAAGTAAATGGTGATGATAAGATTAAATATACTTATGGTCCACCAGATTTATGGAATAGAAGAAATGATACGGGTAAGAGTGCTTATGAGATATTTAGAGAAAATGGTGTTATATTAACTAAGTCAAGTAATGATAGAGTTCAAGGGTGGTATGCAATGAAAGAACATTTAAAAGTAGTAAAGACTAGAGATGAACAAACTGGAGAACCAATTAAAACTAGTAAACTAAAGTTCTTTGCTAATTGTAAAAATGCAATTAGGACCATACCGCAGTTACAATATGATGAGAAACACCCTAATGATACAGCTAGAGAACCACATGAGATAACTCACTCTCCAGATGCAATTAGAGGTTTTTGCATAGAAAGGACAAAAGCTACTAAGTTATTAACTAAACAAGAGCAAGAAATGGAAGACTTGAAAGAGAGTAAATATAGAGAAAAAGTAAGAACGATAGCTGGAAATAGTGCTACTCGTTCTTTTATTATGTACGGAGGCTGATAATATGCTAGAAACTTTATTGATTATATTGATATTAATTATGGCTACTGCTTTGGGCGTGTGTGTAAAAACTATTTTTGATTTGAAAAAGCCAAAGGAAAACGTTGTAAAAATTTCAGAAGAAGATAGAAAAAAGCAAGAGAAAATCAAAATGGCCTTTAACGAATTAATGCAATACGACTATGATGTTGCTTTAAAGCGAGGTGATCGTTAATGAGCGAGTTAACGAAAGATTGGGAACTGTACGAAGCTGGAAAAAGATATAATCAGCAAATATTAGGTGCAGACAGAAATTTTTACGATGTGATTGATACAAACATAGCTTTTGCTAGTGGTGATCAGTGGAGAAATGTAACGGGTGAGGGCCTTCCTAAGCCAGTCTTTAATATTATCAAGAGAGTAAAGCAATTCAAAATTGCGTCTTTAAAAAGCGATAACATTGCAATTAATATCCAACCAATGGAATACAGAGCTTCAAGCGAAGATGAAGTAATGCAAACTAATATTCATTATGCAGATCTAACAAATGCCGAAATCAAAAATGTTTTGGAAAATGTTAACTTTGATGCTAAATCAAGAGAGTTGCTTAGTGATGGCTTTGACACAGGAGATTTTTGTATTCATTGGTATTTTGATACTGATAAAATCCCATACAAAAAATATCCTGATATAAAAGGTATGATAAATGCCGAAATAATAGACGCTACTAATATAATGTTTGGTAATCCTAATATTCGCGAAGTAGAAAGACAACCTTATATCATTTTAATTGGTCGGGATTTTGTGAAGAATTTACAAAAAGAGTACAAAGAGAGTAATAAAAAAGAAGATGAAAATATTATTCAGGAAGATTATGATACCAATTATATGATGGGCGATAACGGTAAAATAGAAATTGATGCTGATGATTATGGTAAGGCTTTGTATATAATCAAATATTATAAGAAAGATGGTAAAGTCTATGCTAATAAGTCAGTACAAAACGCTTATATTTATAAAGATAGAGAGTTGGGTTATGAGTATTATCCTATCGCTTTCAATAATTGGGAGCATGTGAAAGGCTGCTATCATGGTAGGGCAGAAACTACAGGCATTATCCCTAACCAAATAGCCATAAATAAGATGTTTGCAATGGTTATATATCACTTAATGCTTACGGCTTTTCCGACAGCTGTTTATGATGCCGATAAGGTGGAAAGCTGGAGTAATGAAATCGGAGCTCAAATACCAGTTACTAATCTAAATGGCTCAAGCATTAAGAACGTTGCGGGATATCTTGAACCGGCTACGATGAGTTCTCAGATAATGAATGCGATAGAACTCGCTATGCAATATACCAAAGAAACGTTAGGTGTAGGTGATGCTTCTTTAGGAAACGTAACAATGAATAATGCTAGTGCTTTAATTGCAGTACAAAAATCAAATGCAGTTCCTTTGGAAAATGTAAGAGCTAATCTTTATGAATTTGTAGAGGACTGTGGAAGAATAATTATCGATATGATGGCCACGAATTATGGAATAAGGCCAGTCGTAATGCAACAAGATGAAGATAGAATCGTAGAAGAATTTGATTTTAACAAATTAAAAGGCATGTGGCTTAACATTAAAGCGGATGTGGGAGCTGCATCGTACTTTAGCGAAATTGCAAGTATTCAGACATTAGATAATTTATTAAATGCTGGAAGAATAGAGTTTATAGATTACTTAAAGAGAATACCAGATGAATTGATACCTCAAAAACAAGAGTTAATCAATTCTTTGATGGCAAACGATATGTATCATCAAGCTTTGTTTAATTTAATGGATCAATTCATGCAATCACTACCAACTGAAACATTGCAACAATTACAAGCTATGGAACCTGAGCAAATGGAACAAGAAGTTCTTAATATGATGGGAGCTTTTGAAACTCCAGAACAGCAACAAATAAATCAACTACAGGGTCAATTAAATCAAATGAATGCGCAACAACCACAATTAATAAATGAACAAATACCAGTGGAAGGAGTAGATATGCCATGAGTGAAATAAAATTAACGAAAGAAGAACAGAAATGGCGTTCGGAAGAGGATGCTAGAACATTAATTGAATTTCAAAAGATTTTCAATGACAAAAAAAGAATGAATGCTGCTAAGGAAAAATTAAAAGAAAGAGAAAAAGAAGCAAAAGAATCTTTAAAAACTGTTAATGAAGCACTTAAATAGTGCTTTTTATTATGCACTACTTAAGTAGTGTACTGGTGATATGTTACCACATCTTAAGGAAGATGCTTCGATATAAAGAAATAAGAAGGTATATCATCAGTACAGTGCTTATAGAGGCACTATTGCCCAACCATAGGCAAAGGAGGAATTAAAAAATGGAAGACGAAAAAGAATTATTAGAACAACCAGATTCTAATGAGGAAAATATCGTTAATGATGATGATTTCTTTAGTGAGGTAGATAATGAAGTTATTGAAGAACAATCTAAAGAAACATCTGATGAAGGTTCTACTGAAGCAGAGGAAGAAAACCAAACTGATACTGATTCAGAGGAAGAAAAAGAAATTGATTATACACCGTTTTTAGAAGCTATTTCTAAAAAAGCAAAGTATAACAAAGAGCCTGTAGAGGTTAAAGACTTTGATGAGGTTATAAACAATTTCCAAAAAGGTCTTAATTATGACAAGATGGTAGAAAAATACAATAATCTTGAACATAGTAAGGCTTTTTCTTATGTGTCTAAAAAGGCACAAGAACTTGGCATGACTGTTGATCAATATATGGACCAAGTTGAACAATATGAAAAGGAACAGGAAAAAGCAAAAGAGCAAGAACGAATTGATGAAATGATTGCTAATGGTGTTCCCGAAGATGTTGCGAAAGAGGTTGTAGCAACTTCGCAATTAAGAAAACAGCTACAGGAAGAAAAAAATCAACTGGAAAAAGAAAAACAGGAAAGAGAAGAAAACGAGAAGAAAAATCGTGAGTATGCAGACTTCTTAGAAGCTTTTCCAGATGTAAAGGCAGAAGACATCCCTAAGGAGGTCTTTTTAGATGCTCAAAAAAGCAATTTAACTACTGCCTACTTAAAATGGCAAAATGCCGAACAGAAAAAACAAATAGAGAGATTAAAGCAGAACGAGAAGAATCGCAGTTCTTCTGTAGGTTCTACTACTCAATTTGGGTCTAAAGATGAAACAGGAGAAACAGATTTGTTTTTGGAAGGCTTTAACTCTGTCTAAAAAGAAGGAGTTGATAATTTATGGCTATTAATTTAGCTGCAAAATACGATAAGAAAGTCGTAGAAAGATTTAAATTAAAATCATTAACAGAAGCATTTATTAATCGTGATTATGATTGGACTGGAGTAGAAACAGTTAAAGTTTATTCTATTCCTACAGTGGCATTAAATGATTATCAAAGAACAGGTACTAGTCGTTATGGTACACCAGCAGAGCTTGATGACACTATTCAAGAAATGAAAGTTACCCAAGATAAATCATTTACTTATACTATTGATAAAGGTAATAAGCAAGACTCTATGAATGTTCGTGATGCTGGTAAATCATTAGCTCGTGAAATTGATGAGGTAATTGTTCCTACTAAAGATAAGTATAGAGTTGATGTTATCGTAAAAGCTGGTATTAAAGCTGGTGGTACTAACACAACACCTACAGCTATTACTAAGTCAAACGCTTACGAAAAATTCTTAGAAGGACAAGAATATCTTGACGATCAAAAAGTACCACTAGAAGGACGTGTAGCTGGTATTTCAAGTGCTTTTTATAAGTTCTTAAAACTAGACCCATCTTTCGTTAAAAATAGTGACTTAGGTCAAAAGGTAGCCTTCAAAGGCCAAGTGGGAGAAGTTGATGGTGTTAAGATCATTAAAATGCCAAAATCTTATTTCCCAGATGGATGCCCATTCTTCATTACTCATCCATCAGTAACAGTATCACCAGATAAACTTCAAGATTATAAAATCCATGATAACCCTCCAGGTATTAATGGTAACCTTGTAGAAGGTCGTGTACGTTATGATGCTTTTGTTTTAGATGCTAGAAAAAATGGTATCTATGCATATCAAGAATCAACTATTGAAGTTGGAGAATAATAATGTCAAAAGAAAAATTTTCTTTTGATATAAGAAGCATTTTACATAATGCTTTTTATATGAGGAGATGATAAAGCTATGAAAGCGATAGATATATTTACTACTGCAATGGCAATGGTAGATGAAATGAGTGATAATGGTCAGTTAGATCCAACATCGACTGCAGAATATCAAGCAAAAGCGCCCTATATCTTAACGTTATTGCAAAATGAAATCATAGGGATTCAAAACAGATACAGAAAATATGAAGAATACATTTATCCAGTGCCAATTTTAACCTTAGAACAAGATGTACAGGTTGATGATATCGAAGCGAACACATTATTAACTAACGGTTTAGCAGCGCACTTAATGATTAACGAAAATAGAACATTAGCTTCTTTTTTTCAGCAAAGATATGAAGAGCTAAAGACTATTTATTTAAAACCCAAACCTGCAAAACCCGAAAAGAAAGAAGATAAGTATGATGCGATGCTTAATTTTTAAGGAGTGATGAAAAATGGCAACAATTCCAGTAGCAGAAGAGGTTACTCCTTTTACTATTGATCATTTTTTAGGATTAAATATTTCCAAAACCGGTGATACTCAAATTCAAAATGGCGAATCTGGAAATATGGATAATTTTTATATTACCAATGATTATAAATTAAAAAAGATGTATGGATACAAAAGTATTTATGATTTTAATAGCAGAATAAGAGGATTGTTCAAATGCAGTATAGACGGAACAAACTATATGCTAATAGCAGTTTCTGGCAAATTATATAAAATAAGCGAATTAGAACTAAATGACGAAAGTTCCTTATCTACATTAACACCTACAGAAATAGGAACAATTTCAGACGATGAAACCTATTTTTTTCTTTTTGGAAAAAAGGTTTATATTCTAACGGGTCATGAGTACAAAGTTTGGGATGGAACAACATTAAAAGATGTAGAAGGATATATTCCAAAAGTTTATATTTCTACTACTCCGGCAGGTTCAGGAACTCCTTTTGATCAAATTAATTTATTAACAGGGAAAAAGCATCAAACCTTTAATGGAGATGGAGAATCTAAAACCTATCAGTTAGCCGAAAAGAACATATTGTCTGTAGATAAAGTCATTGTAAATACTCAAGAAGTAGACAGTACAAATTATTCTGTAGATTTATCTGCTGGAACAGTAACTTTCAATACAGCTCCTAGTGAGGCAATGGATAATGTAGATATTTATTGGAACAAGACTAATGATGATAGACATTTTATAGAGAATATGAAAGCAGGAATACTGTTTGGCGGAGACGTGGATACCAAAGTGTTTTTGTATGGAAACGAAGATGAACCAAACAGAATTAGATATTCAGCAACGGCGGATAATGTTCCGTCTGTAGAGTATTTTCCCGGCGTAAATCAAATAGATGTGGGGCCTAGTAATTTTGCGGTAACGGACTTAACAAGACATTACGATAGGTTGCTAGTAACTACTAACAAACCGGAGGCTTATTATATGGCAATCGATACTATAGATGTAGATGGTATGACCACCACCTCATTACAGACATTGCCTTTGAATGAAGTTCATGGAAACATTGCTTTTGCTCAAGGTCAAGTTTTAAATAATGATCCAGTTACCATTGATAAGGATGCAATTATTCGTTGGGTATCTACGAATGTCAGAGATGAAAGAAATATGGAAGTTATTTCTGATAAGATTCAGCTTGACTTAAATGATTTGAATTTATCTTCTGCCAAAACGATGGACTATCAACTAGCTAATCAATATTGGTTAGGTATAGGTAATAAAATATACATTTTTAATTATGTTAATGAAACATATTCAAGGATCACACTTCCGGTTGATAGTGATCTGTTTTTGGATTTCTATGGAACAATTTATATGAGCACCCAAGATGGGCAATTGATGAGGTTTGGAGAAGAATATCAAACTTTCGATGGAGAAATAATCAATGCTCATTGGGAAATGAATTTTTACGACTTTGGAGCTGAATATTTAAGAAAAACGATGAATAGATTGTGGGTTTTAATGCAACCACAGGCTAGTTCTAGTGCAGAAATAGGTTATATATCTAATAGGAATGAATCGCCTGTAAAGAAGAGAATAGAATACAAATTATCAGTATTAGATGATGTAGACTTTAGTGATTTTTCTTTCCAAGTATCTAATAACCCGCAACCTTTTAGATTAAAAATGAAAGCCAAGAAATTTACAAATTTAAAAATAACAATTGATAATAATGAAGAAACTGATGCCACTATTTTAGCTTTGGCTTTGAAAGTAGAAGCTGGTGGAGAGAGTAAGTAAGGGAGGTAGCAATGGCAACATTAACTAAATTTACGGAAAATGTAAATAACATTCAGGCATTAAGCGATAGGCCTAATACGGCTGATGGTTTAACGTCACATGAATTAAAAGAAAGATTTGATAAAGCTGGGTCAGATATAAAAGATTTCTTGAACAACACATTAATACCAGAAATAGAAGAAGAGTTCATTAGTGATGATGATATTAGACTCAAAGACTCAAGGAAATGTAATAATCAGTTTGATAGTCCTACAACAGCACGAGATAATCTGAAAATCAAAACAGGAACTAGCTTACCAGGTACAGTTGAAGAAGACTGTATCTTTTTAGTTTATGAAAATTAGGAGTGATGTAAATGCAAGAATTTGCACGATATACGGCATATTATGGTAGTTTTAATTATTCCTATATTTTACAGTGGGAGCTAGTCAACCAAGATTATGGTGCCAATACATCCAAGATAAGACTAAGAGCATTAATAGAAGTAAATGCTAATAATATTAGTTGGAGTAGTGGTAATGCAGTATTGGATGGTACTTCTTTTGGACTGGCAAATACTTATTATCGCGGTACAACCGAAGTGTTTTCAAAAGAAATAACAGTTCAACATGACTCGCAAGGAAATGCGGCGCCATATATTTCTGGTTCCATTAGTACAACATTCATAATGAACGGTTCTTGTGGTGGAACTATTAATGGTATTCCACCAATTCCAAGATACGTAACTTTTACAAGGCATGAGGTATCCGAAGTAAAAGGAACATCTTGCAAAGTGTCTTGGGCAACAGACAAAGCTAGAAACTGGACTCAATATAGTTTAAACGGTGGAGGCTGGACTGATGCTAATGATACAGTAGCTTCTGATAATAAGAGCGGTTTTTATATACTGAAAAATTTAAAACCTAATACTAAATATACAATTAAAACAAGAGTAAGAGCATCAGACAGTGGCTTATGGACTGAAAGTTCAACTTTAACAGTAACTACAATGGGAGCTCTTTTTTATTATGGTGGAAAAAGAGCTACTGCATATTATGGCAAGAATGGTAAATGGAATTTGGCAATACCATATATAGGAAAAAATGAAAAATGGAGGATAGGAACTTAATATGAATTATGATTATGAAGCGGATTTAAATCGATTAAAAGAGCAACAAAAACAAGCTGCTATAGCAGACTTGGATAAGCAAAAAAATCAGTCCTTATCCGATTTGCAAGCAGAGGAAGCTACTATTAAACCAACTTACTACAAAAAGAAAGATACTGCCAATGTTCAAAATCAAGTGGCAGCTAGAAATTTTCATGAGTATTTAGTAAATAGCGGTCGTTCTAATAGTGGAATTGGTGCTCAATATGAGATGAGTAGGCAAAATAACTTGCAACGTAGCTTAAATGATTTGAACACTCAAGAAGCGGCAGATTTGGCTGATATAGCTCGTAGAAGAACAGATGTGAATAATGCTTATAATTCGGGATTAACCAGCGCTAATGCTCAAATAGAGGCTAATTATATTACTAATCTATTGAATGAAAGACAAAAAGCTTGGGAGAGAGAACAGGCAGAAAAAGAATTTAATGAATCAGTAAGGCAATTTAATGCTAGTTTAGCTGCATCAAAGAGTAGCAGCTCAAAAAAATCATCGAAAACTTATGCAGTAAATACACCATATTATCAAGGAAAATTAAACTCTGATGTACAATATGGAACATTTGCTACCAAAGACGCTAATGGAATAAGCTATCAACCAAACAATGTAAATGGCAGCTTCTTGCACAAAACTGGAGATACTATCGAAGTAACATCACAAACGCTTGATGGTCAAACTATAACGGGAACTCAAAATGTTTGGGAAGACGAAGATGGAACGAAATGGGTATGGAATGGAATGAGAAATCAATATGTAAGATATTAAAGGAGTACTAGTTATGAGAAGGTATAATGCAATAACTGGAAAATTTGAAGATGATGAAGAACAAAATGTTAATACTACATCAGTTGGGAATAATTCTGTCGCGCAATATAATGCGATTGAAAACACTTTTGTTAAGCCCACAGTATCATTAGAACAACCAAAAGAAGAAAAAAACATTTCCACTTTTGCCAAAGATGTTTTTTCAAAAAATAGAGAAATTGCGAACGGAATTCTTTCACAAAAATCAGATAATAATCTTGACTCTCAAGCAAACAATGAGATTAAATTAAAAAGTTCAAAAGAGTATTACAAACAATTTCTGCAAGAATATGAAAAAGATACAGGTCATGATTTTGAATCTGACATGTCTTCTAAAGACTACGATGCTGGGATAACGATTAGAGGAAATCTTACACGCTTAAGCAATAAAGAAAAAATAGAAAGAGCAGAGAAGTATGCTCAAGAAAGTAAAACATATAAACAATACTTAGAAGCGGTAGATAGAGAAAAAGCCGAAAAGCAGCAAAAATTAGAAGAGAAAGTGGCAAGTCACGAAACGAACGCTTGGGATGCTACTGGAAGACAGTTTACTTCTCAAGTTTTACCGGCAGTAAAGGACTTGTTACTGGGGTTTGGAGCTACAGCCGATCCGTTAAATAAAGAAAAATATGAGCAAAAAGCAAAAGATGCACAACCTACAGAGAGTCAATTAATCGCCGACAAGGCCTACCAAGAAAATAAAAATCCAATATTAAAAGTAGGTCAAGATTTATTACGAACAACTGGTAATATGGTTCCTTCTCTTGCAGTGTCTGCCATCAATCCAACTGCAGGATTAATGACAACGGGTTTTTCAAGTGGTGGATCTGGCTTTCGTCAAGCAATTCAAGAAGGAAAAAATTATGACGAAGCTTATGTTTACGGAGCTCTTGAAGGTGCAAAAGAAGCAACTTTTCAAAAACTTCTTGGAGGAATTTCTGCATTTGGTAATTCTACAGCAAAGAAAGTGCTAGGAAACAATATTGATCAGGCATTTGCAAAACTAATAAAAAATCCAACGGCTAGGATGTACATTGGAGATATGATTAGTGAGGGCTCTGAGGAATATTTGCAGGAAATACTAGAACCAGTGGTTAGAAATTTAGCATTTGGTGAAAATAACGAATTTAAATTAGTAACTCCGGAAGCTTTATATAGTGGTTTTTTAGGAACGCTTAACTCCGGCATTTTAAATGCTCCATCAGCAATAAAAAATAATAGAAATTTGTCGCAGTATTCGGATGAAAATAGCATAGCTAAAAATCCGCAAAATAATGAAAATGTGTCTAATATGGAAAATAGTAGTATACAAAATGCTAACATTTCACAAGAATTGAAACAAGAAATCCAAAATAAAACGAGAGAACAAAACCAAAATAATAGTAATGTAGAATTTGTCCCGATTCAGGATATTTTACCTTATAAGAGTAACGGTGGATATCGTACAGAAGACCAAATAAATGATTTAGAAACTAATATAAGACAGAATGGAATAACAAATCCTATTGAATTGATTAGGGAAAATGATGGAACTATTAGAATTGAAAATGGGAACCACAGACTAGAGGTAGCACAACGTTTAGGATTAGAAGAAGTGCCTATTGTTTTCGTTGATTCTATTGAAAATATTGATAATACCTCTTATAATAATGTAAAAACATTAGTAAAGGGTGAATATAATGGAAATGGAAATCACGAAAACACTAGAACTTTTGGTGAAAACAATGCATCAGAACAATTTATCAATGGAAACAGCAGAAATAATAGCGAGCAATTTAACGACAGACGAACAGCGACAAGAAATGATCGATTATATCAACAAATGGTCGGATATAATAACAGACCATCAAGCAATACAACACGCCAGCAAAATAGTGTACAGAGCGAAGCAAAAGGACTAGATACTAGTTCTTTTTCTTATGATAAAACAGCAAGAAGATATGATGATTTACAGCAAGCAACAAGAATAGATTATACAGTTACTTCTGATGGCGATATAAATACAATTATGTATGATAAAGATGGGAACTTAATAAATCAAATAGTTTTATATGATAAAAATATGGCTAACAAAGAATATGGTAGTCAGATAGGAGATTACTTATTTTCTAACTCATCTAAACAGTGGCAAACAATAAATCTAAATAACAGTAATGAAAACACAAATAATACTAATGATTATTTTATGGATCACAGACCTACAGAAACAGGTTTAACTGCTGATGATTTAACTAATCAAAATGCAGAATATACGATTCCTACTGATGTTTATGAACGCCCCGAAATATATTTTATGATGAATGAAAAAGCTACACAAGAAAGTATGAGTGTTCTAAATAAAGTTAGAAATAATCCTAATGCAAAAGTAACAATATATAGGGCGACAACAGGTAATGAAATAAACAATGGAGATTGGGTAACTTTATCTAAAACTTATGCAGAAGAACATAATGATAGACAATTTGATGGTAAGGGTAATATTGTTTCTAAAGAAGTAAGTGTCAAAGATATTCAATATGCTGGTGATGATATTAATGAGTTCGGTTATTTTCCTAAAAATGATAATAAAAATAATTCAAAAACAGAGTTAAATGAAAATAAACAAGATGATGTTTTGACAATAAAACAAGATAATAATGTAACTAGTGAAACTTCAAATAACAGTAAAGGTGATGGAGAATCTAGGTTTTATAGAAATATAACTGAAAGAAGTGAATTTCTAACTCAAGAAAATAGAGATAAACTATCTAAAGAAGATTATATTAAACATTATGATACTGTCAGTAATGAAGAAAGTATGAATAAAGCTTTAGATAGATTAAATGAGGGAGGAGAAGCAGAACTTAATAGATGGTTTGCTAAAGGTTCTGATGATAAAGCTTTTTCAAATTTGAGACCAACTTGGGATTCTACTGATGTAGCAGAAGGTTGGATCTTATTAAAAAGAGCACAAGACAATCAAGATTATGACATGATGGTAGAAGTTGCTAAAAAAATGCGAGAAATAGGCACAAAATCAGGTCAAGCAGTACAAATGTATAACGTGTTATCACGTTTAACTCCTGAGGGTATGGTTAAATATGCGACAAGTGAGCTAGTTGAAGCTTGGAAAATAGCAAAAAAAAATAAATCTCCAAAGTGGATAGATAAATATGCCCAAGATTTCCAATTGAAGCCAGAAGAAACACAGTTTATTGTAGACCAAATGAACAAGGTCGAAAAAATGGAAGATGGCTATAAGAAGAATGTTGAAATAGCAAAAGTCCAAAAAATGCTACAAGACAAATTACCACCGCAAAAAGGGCAGGGATTAAAATCTTGGATGAGAGTTTCAATGCTTTTAAACCCAAAAACTCAAGTGCGAAATGTTGTAGGTAATGCTTTGATAGCTCCTGTTAATGCTGTTGCAGATAGGTTTTCTGCTATGGCAGATAAAATGATTTCTAAGAAAACAGGAGTAAGAACTACCGGCAAAACAAATTGGAAAAGTTATGGTAAAGGATTTGGCAAAGGATTATACCAATCTTATAATGATTTTAAACAAGGAATAAATACAAGAAATGTACAAGGAAATCGCTTTGAAATAGGACAAGGAAAATCTTTTAATGAAAATCATAAAGGATTTTTGTCAAAGCCAAGAAATGCAATTTCAAAAAGCTTAAATAGAGTAGATCGTTTTTTAAGTTTTGTTTTAGATGCAGGAGATAGAGGATTCTATGAAGCTTCCTTTACGAACTCGATAAACAATCAGCTTGTTTTAAATAAAACAACCGAAGTAACACAAGATATGATAGATATTGCTACAAATGAGGCTTTAAGTAGAACTTGGCAAGATAATAACAATTACACGAAGTTTGTTTTAGATATTAGGAGGGGAATGAATAAGCTCAATATTAAAGGATATGGACTAGGCGACATTTTAATTCCATTTGCCAAGACTCCTGCAAACTTAACGAAAGCTATTGTTGATTATTCACCAATCGGACTAACAAAGACTTTGATAGCAGACGGTATAAAGCTAAAAAACAATATCTCAAATGGTACTGTAACAGCACAGCAGCAACATCGCTTTGTTCAAAATTTAGGTAAGGCAACCGCTGGAACAATGCTTTATATATTAGGTTTTGCACTAGCACAAGCCGGAATAACTAGTGGTGCCAATGATGATGATAAAGATGTTTCAGATTTTATGAGAAACACTTTGGGAATACAACCTTATTCGATAAAGATAGGGAATCACTCATTTACCTATGATTGGGCTCAGCCAATTGCTGCGCCTTTTGCTATTACCGCAGATATTACTAGAGCATTAAAAGATGATGAAGTTTCATTACAAGATGCCATAACAACCAGTTTGGATTCAGGATTTAATATATTATTAGAGCAATCGTTTTTATCAAGTATTCAAGATGTGTTGAATAGTAGCTACGGAAGTACTACTGAAAACATTATAGATCAAATTTTAGGTTTGCCTGCCAGAGGTGTTTCTACATTTATCAAACAGATTAATGATATGATAGACTCCAAGACTCGGATGGTTTACGAGAGAGATCAACCGTTTGAATCCGCTAAAAATCAGATCAAAACAAAGATTCCGGGCTTAAGTCAAGATTTGCCAGTAAAACGAGACACTTTAGGTAGAGAGATAGAAAAATATGGAGGAGAAAACAATTTCTTTAATGTTTTTATAAATCCGGCTAACATTTCAAAAGGAAAAGTAAGCGAAAGTGCTAAAGAAATTTATGAAGTATATCAAGCAACTAAGGATAAGACGATAATGCCAAGAAGTGCACCGAATGAGTTATCAATAACAGTAGAAGATAGAAAAGGCAATAAAAAGAAAAAAGAATTAGTACTCGATAATCAAGATAAGTCAGATTTCTTAGCAATATCAGGAGGCATAGTCGAAGAAAATGTCAAGAAATTAAAAGATAATAGGTACTATAAAAAATTAGGCGATGAGGAAAAAGCAGAGGTTATTAAAGAAATCGTTGACTATTCTTATAACAAAGCTAAAGCAGAATTGTTGGATGTAGATATGTCTCAAATTACTGGCTATAAAACAGTAGAGAAAAAATTAAAAGGCGGAACAGCCTTATATGATTACTATGCAAAGCAAGTATATCAAGATAGATAGAGGAGGAAAATATGATAAGGTTTAATCCAAATACTTTAGATGCGGAATTGGTGCAAGGGGATACCGGCACCTTTTCTTTTTATTTGACCAACAAAGATAATCAACAGAGTGTCATAAAAGAGGGAGATAAGATTCTATTTGTTCTAAAAAAATTAGTTGATAATTCGGTTATCATTCAAAAAGAAATTACTGATTTTTTAGATAATAAAATTACCATACCACTTTTACCTAGTGAAACAGAAGAACTAGAACCAGGTAATTATATTTATAGTCTAACTTTGATTAGAAGCGATGGAAATGTAGATACACTGAATCCTAATAGACCATATTCAAACTTTGCAGTAAAGAAAGGAGCGAAAGCAAATGGATGATGTTTTATTTCAAATTAATCTAACTGGAGGAGCACAAGGACAAAAGGGAGATACAGGACCAGCAGGGCCTGCTAATTCATTAAGTATAGGTACTGTAACAAAAGGGGAACAAGCATCTGCTACTATTACCGGAGAGAGCCCTAACCAAACACTTAATCTAGTATTGCCAAAAGGAGATATAGGCCCACAAGGTCCTCAAGGCCCAAAAGGCGACAAAGGAGAGCCTGGCTTACAAGGACCAGCAGGTCCACAAGGAATTCCAGGTCTTAAGGGAGATAAGGGTGATACTGGTGCTACTGGTCCATCTAATACTCTAACAATTGGTGCTGTAACTAATGGTATAGAAGCAGAGGCTAGTATTACTGGAACTTCTCCAAATCAAGTTCTTAATCTTGTACTTCCACAAGGAGAAAAGGGTGATACTGGTGAACAAGGTCCAACTGGTCCACAAGGAATTAAAGGAGACCAAGGAGAAAGAGGACCACAGGGAGAAAAAGGATTAAAAGGTGATAAAGGTGATAAGGGAGACAAAGGAGACCCTGGTAGTAGTTTTACTGTAACTGGCACTGTGGATAGTATTTCGGATTTACCTGATCCATCTACTGTTAATGATGGAACTGCATACTTTGTGGGAATTACACTACCTAGAGATGTATATGCAGTAGATAAATCACAAAATCAATGGATAAATCAAGGACCATTACAAGGACCAAAGGGTGATACTGGAGCGACAGGTGCTACTGGTAGTCCTGGTGAGAATGGAGGAACATATACACCGAGTGTTTCAAGTAATGGTGATTTATCATGGTCTAATGATAAAGGGCTACCTAATCCAGAAACAGTCAACATCAAAGGTCAAGATGGTACTAATGGTAAAGATGGCTCGAGTATTACAAGTGCTAGTTCGGGTACTACCACACAGCAAAATGGTTATACTGTAACACCAGTTACTTTTAATAAAAATGATGGTACTAATGTAACAGTTAATATTAGTGCTAAAAATGGTATAGATGGTGTTGATGGTCAAGATGGAAGTAATGGTACTAATGGTGAAAATGGTGCTACTTTCACACCTAGTTTAGCAGATAGTGGCGATTTATCATGGAGCAATGATAAAGGTTTACAAAATCCTCCTACAGTTAATATTAAAGGTCCTACTGGTGCAACAGGTGCTAAAGGAGATAAAGGCGATACTGGAGATACAGGACCTGCTAATACTTTGACTATAGGAACTGTAACAGGTGGAGAAACTGCAAGTGCAACTATAACAGGTAATGCTCCTAACCAAATACTTAATCTTGTACTTCCAAAAGGTGAAGATGCAGCATTGCCTGATAATTTGATATATACAGGTACTTGTACAGATGAAAAGTTGGCACAAGCAATTGCCAATAGCGATTAAAGAAAGGAAAGTGATATATTATGAAAAACAAATGTTCGAATGGGGGGGGGCAGTT
>ERZ1643249.811-NODE-811-length-33344-cov-5.272372_pt1 | contig 33344 bp, 29 predicted proteins | sample MGYA00579263_ERZ1643249 | MGnify/ENA primary metagenome ERZ1643249 (study PRJEB29033, sample SAMEA4952264) | chicken gut metagenome | biome: Broiler Chicken; feature: Gastrointestinal Tract; material: Caecum | place: Ireland | collected 2018 | study: Broiler...
TCATTTCCTACCAGGGCTCTTTTTTGTACTGTATGCACAATCTGGAGCAGTTCACCGATAGGCCGGGGGCTGTCTCTTTTTATGTAAGTTTATTTGTCTTCCTCCATGCTGTGCGATTCGTCGGCCTCCGGCGCGTCTTCTGCGACGCGCTCGACGCGGACAAAAGCGATATAGCGTCCATTGGTCTGCTCAATGGTAAAGCGCAGGCCATCGTAGGAGAAGACCTGGTTTTCATGGGTGGTGTTGAGCTGTGACATCAGCCAGCCGTTGACCGTTGTCAGATCGGTTTCCGGCGTGTCCAGGTCAAGCTCGTCAAACAGCTTGGACAGACGGGTCTCACCGCGCACGCGGTATACGGTCTCGGATAGCTGCTCGATCTCAGGCTCCACCTTATCGTGTTCATCCCAGATCTCGCCGACCAGCTCTTCCAAGATATCCTCCATCGTGACGATACCCGCCGTGCCGCCATATTCGTCCGTGATGATCGCCAGATGGGTCTGGCTCTTCTGGAACAGGCGGAGCAGGTCAGAGATCTGCAGCGAGGGGGCGATATACAGCGGCGCTTGCAGCACGGCTGCAACCGGTTGCTGTTCGGCGATCACATGGTTATAGAAGTCCTTCTCATGCAGGATGCCAACGATGTGGTCGATGTTGTCGTGGTAGACCGGCAGACGGGAAAAGCCGGTCTCACGGAATACCGCGCTGATCTCGTCGTTCGTTGCCGTGTCCTCGATGCCACAGACCGAGACGCGGGGCGTGAATACGTCGATGACGTCCAGGTCGTTAAATTCGATGGCTGAGCGGATGAGATCGCTCTCCTGCTCGTCAAAGGTACCGTCGCTCGTCGCTTCGTCCACGATCGTCAGCAGTTCGTCCTCGGTGATGCCGGTCTCTGCGTCAGAGGGGAAGAAGTGCGACAGCAGCCTTTTCCACTGGCTGAACAAAAAGTTGAGCGGCGCGAGGATGGTCAGAAAGATGCGGAGGATGGGGGCCGAGAACATGGCAAAGCGTTCGGGCGATTCCTTTGCCAGGCTCTTGGGTGAGATCTCGCCGAAGATCAGGACCACGATGGTCATGATAACGGTCGAGGCGGTGGGGCCGATCGAGGGGCCGAGCCAGGCGATGAAGACCACGGTGGCGATGGACGTGGAGCAGATATTTACGATATTGTTGCCGATCAGGATGGTTGACAGCAGACGGTCGTACTGGTCTGCAATCTTGAGCGTGAGCTGAGCACGCTTATTGCCATCCGACGCCATGTTCTTCAGGCGGATGCGGTTGAGCGAAGAGAATGCAGTCTCGGTGGCCGAGAAATAGGCCGAAAAGACGATGAGCAGGACGATGGCGATGATCGGGACTATGTGGCTACTGTCCATGAAAAAGGGATACCTCCTAGGATGTAAGAATAAGTAAGATTTTATGGTGATTATACCACAAAAGGTGCGGTAAGTCTACGCAAAATTTTGTGGAATTTTACTTGCGGCCGAAAAAGCGGCACAATTTATACAGGAAAATGAAAAAATCCGGAGATTTTCTCCGGATTTTTCGTATCGGCGCGATAAAAAATATTACTGTGCAGCAATGACGTGGCTCATATTATACAATCCCGGGGCGGTTTTGCCGGCCAGGAAGGCCGCGGCCTGCACGGCTCCGGTGGCAAAGACCTCGCGCGAGAGCGCAGAGTGCTTGATCTCGATGACCTCATCACGGCCGCAGAACAGTACGCTGTGCTCGCCGACGATGGTGCCGCCGCGGATTGAGTGGATGCCGATCTCGTGCGGCGGGCGCTTTTCGCGGCGCTCGTGGCGGTCATAGACGTACGCCGCCTCATAGGGCAGGGATTCGGATACGGCATCGGCCAGCATGAGGGCGGTGCCGCTCGGCGCGTCCAGCTTTTGATTGTGGTGTGCCTCAACAACCTCGACATTGTAGTCGGCGCCCAGGACGGACGCGCACTTTCTGAGCAGATCCATCATCAGGTTGATGCCGACCGACATATTGCCGGAGCGGAATACCGGGATCTCCTTGGAGGCCGCCTCAATCATGGCGACCTGCTCGGGCGAGTGGCCGGTCGTGCAGATGACCACGGGCAGCTTGCGGGCCTTGCAGTAGGCCAGCAGGTCTTCGGTCAGCGCGGCGTTGGAAAAGTCGATGACCACGTCGCACGGGCCGGTATAATCTGCCGGGTGCGCAAAGACCGGATAATCGGCCAGTGCCTGGGTGTTTAGGTCAAAGCCTGCGACGATCTGCATGTCGGGCTTTGCGGCACAGATTTCGGTGATGACACGGCCCATGCGGCCGTTGCATCCGGAGAGGACGATTTTAGGCATGGATACTCACCTCAGATCTTGCAGCCCATCTTGTCGAGTTCGCGGCGCAGCAGTGCTTCGTGCTCCGCGGTCACGCCGACCAGCGGCAGGCGCACGTCGCCGACCTGCCAGCCCAAAAGCTCCATGGCCTTCTTGACCGGGATGGGGTTGACTTCGCAGAACAGCGCCTTGATAAGGGGCATGTAATCGATCTGCAGGCGGCTGGCCTCGTCGAACTTGCCCTCCAGGCACAGCTGGGTCAGTTTGTGGGTCTGGGCCGGGGCGACGTTGGACAGGACCGAGATGACGCCCTTGCCGCCCATGGACATGAGCGGGACGATCTGGTCGTCGTTGCCCGACCAGAAGTTCATGTTGTCGCCGCACAGGTGCATGGCCTCAGCCAGCAGGGAGAAATTGCCGCTGGCCTCCTTAGAGCCATTGATATTCGGATGCTCGGACAGCACCTTGTAGGTCTCAGGCGAGATGGACAGGCCGGTACGGCTGGGCACGTTGTACAGGATGACCGGACAGTCGCTGCAGTCTGCAATCGCCTGGAAGTGCGCAATCAGGCCACGCTGGGTGGTCTTGTTATAGTACGGGGTTACCGACAGGACGGCGTCCGCGCCCGATTTTGCTGCCTCGCGGGTCAGCTCAACCGCCGCGGCGGTGTCGTTCGAGCCTGCGCCTGCGACGACCGGCACACGGCCTGCGACATAGGAACAACCAAAGTCAACGACCTCGGCGTGCTCCTTGAGCGTCATGGTCGAGGACTCTCCGGTCGTGCCGACGATGATGATTGCGTCGGTCCCGTGGTCGATCTGATAGTCGAGAATCTTCTTGAACTCGTCATAGTTGACCTCACCGGTGGAGGTAAACGGGGTGATAATGGCGACGCCTGCGCCGGTGAATACGGGCTTCTTCATAAAATGTTTCCTCCTTGTGGTTTAATCCAGATACCCTTCGGCGCACAGCAGTTCGGCCATCAGGACCGCGCCGCCGGCCGCGCCGCGCAGGGTGTTGTGCGACAGGCTGACAAACTTATAGTCAAAAATCGAGTCCTCGCGCAGCCGGCCGATAGAGACGCCCATGCCGCCTTCCAGGTCACGGTCGAGCTTGGTCTGCGGACGGTCGGGTTCGTCGAAGTAGGTCAGGAAATGCTCAGGGGCAGAGGGTAGGTGCAGCTCCTGTGCACGGCCGGAGAAAGCGCGCCACTTGGCGATGATCTCCTCCTTGGATGCCTTGTTTTTGAGCTTGACGAAGACAGCCGCCATGTGGCCGTCCGCGACCGGCACGCGCAGGCACTGTGCGCTGATCTTGGGGGAAGTCGCCGGTACGATGCGGTCGCCCTCGATATGGCCCCATACCTTCATGGGCTCTACCTCGGACTTTTCCTCCTCGCCGCCGATGTAAGGGATGACGTTGTCGATCATCTCGGGCCAGGTCTCAAAGGTCTTGCCTGCGCCGGAGATCGCCTGGTAGGTACACACAGCCGCCTCCTCGATGCCGAGATCCCAGATCGCCGACAGCGCCGGCACATAGCTCTGGATCGAGCAGTTGGACTTGACCGCGATAAAGCCGCGCTTGGTGCCAAGGCGCTTTCTCTGTGCGTCGATGATCTTTGCGTGCTCGGCGTTGATCTCGGGGATGATCATGGGGACGTCCGGGGTCAGACGGTTGGCGCTGTTATTGGAGATGACCGGGCACTCGAGCTTTGCATAGCGCTCTTCCAGTGCACGGATCTCATCCTTCTTCATGTCCACGGCGCAGAAGATGAAATCGACCTGTGCGGCCAGTTCCTCGGCGTCCGCGGTCGCGTCCAAAAGCACCATGTCCTTCATGGACGCAGGGATCGGACGGGCCATCTTCCAGCGGCCCTCAACGGCCTCGGCGTACGTCTTGCCCTTGTTGCGGCCGCTGGCTGCGAGGGCCACAACGTGGAACCAGGGATGATTTTCCAAAAGGAGCGAGAAGCGCTGGCCGACCATGCCGGTCGCGCCCACAATGCCTACCTGATACTGCTTCATGATTTTAGAGAGCCTCCTGTCACCGTTCCCCGTTTGGACGAAATTCCAGGCAGATATGAAAAAAACCGGTTGAAAAACCGGCATAGACTCACTATAATGGAAAGACAGGATTCTTGTCCCAACCATCCAAGACAGCGCTCCACCGGCACAGCGTTTTGATCGGGTGCTATGCAGTGACAGACGGCGGGATCTTTTCCGGGCCGTCCAGGCCGCCGCGCCGCAACGCCGGGCAAACCTTCGGCGGTGGCCCCTTTTTCGTGTGGTCAATGGGGTTGCGGCCCCTCCCAGACGATACTGATGAACACCGCGCCTCTATCTGAAGGAAATTTCGTCTTCGTTTTGCGAGGTAAAGTGCAAATGATAAAGTATAAATATATGCCTTTATTCTATTGCACAGGCTGCGTTTTGTCAAGAAGGGATTGCGGAAAAAGCGACGGCGTCCGGGCCTGCAAGGCCGCCGCCGCGCTCCGGCGGGGCCTTTGATTTTACGAGAGAACAGACAAAGGAGGCATCCGGGCCGGCCCGCCCGGGATTTTAGCTGATATGAAAAAAAGTGATTTTTATTTTGATTTGCCCGAGCGCCTGATTGCGCAGCATCCGCTGGAACAGCGCGACAGCTCACGCATGCTGGTCATGGACCGCAAGACCGGCGCCCTGTCCCACCGGCATTTTCACGACCTCATCGAGTATGTCAAGCCGGGCGACTGCCTGGTGATGAACAATTCGCGCGTCATCCCGGCGCGCCTCATGGGCCGCGCAGAGGGGCGCACTACGCCGATCGAGGTCGTCCTGTTGACCGACCACGGCGACGGCATATGGGAATGCCTGACCCGGCCGGGCAAGAAGACCCGCGAGGGCGTCAAGCTGTCCTTTGGCGACGGCCTGCTGACCGGTGTTGTCGAGTCGGTCAACCCCAAGGACGGCAACCGTATGATCCGCTTCCAGTATGAGGGCGTATTCCTCGAGCTTTTGGACAAGCTCGGCACCATGCCCCTGCCGCCCTATATCAAGGAAAAGCTGGACGACCCGGAGCGATATCAGACGGTCTATTCCAAGACGCCCGGCTCGGCGGCCGCGCCCACGGCCGGCCTGCATTTTACGCCCGAGCTGCTCGATGCGATCCGCGCCAAGGGCGTCAAGACCGCTTTTGTCACGCTGCACGTCGGCCTTGGCACCTTCCGCCCGGTCAAGGAAGAGGAGATCACCGACCACATTATGCATTCGGAGTTCTATGTTATGGACGAGGAGACCGCGCGCACGATCAACGAGACGCACGCCTTAGGCCACGACGTATTTGCGGTCGGCACCACAGCCTGCCGTACGCTGGAGACCATCGCGGCGGACGATGGCACCGTGCGTGCGCAGTCCGGCTGGACCGATATTTTCATCTATCCGGGTTACCGGTTTAAGTGCATCGACCATCTCATTACCAATTTCCACCTGCCGGAGAGCACGCTTATGATGCTGATCTCGGCCTTTGCCGGCCGCGAGCGGGTGCTGGATATGTATAAGGTCGCAGTCGAGAACGAATATCGGTTCTTTTCCTTTGGAGACAGTACACTATTTTTGTGAGAAGATTTACATTCGAGAGGTGACAACATGGAGATTGGAACATTCCATATCAAAAAGACCGAAGGCCGCGCACGCCGCGGTGAGTTTATGACCGCACACGGCCTGGTGCAGACGCCGGTTTTTATGAATGTCGGCACAGCCGGCGCCATCAAGGGCGCGGTCGATGCGTTTGATCTGAAGGAGCTGGGCTGCCAAGTCGAGCTTTCCAATACCTATCATCTGCACGTCCGCCCGGGGGACGCCATTGTTCGGCAGATGGGCGGCCTGCACAAGTTCATGCGCTGGGATGGCCCCATGCTGACCGACTCGGGCGGCTTCCAGGTTTTCTCGCTTGCCTCCCTGCGCAAGATCCGCGAGGAGGGCGTGACCTTCAATTCGCATGTGGACGGCCGCAAGATCTTTATGGGCCCCGAGGAGAGCATGCGCATCCAGTCTAACCTGGGCTCGGACATCGCTATGGCGTTTGACGAGTGCATTGAGAACCCTGCCCCTTATGCCTATGTCAAGGATTCCTGCGACAGAACCACGCGCTGGCTCATGCGCTGTAAGACCGAGCTTGGACGCCTCAACAGCCTGCCGGACACGGTCAATCCCCATCAGATGCTGTTTGGCATCAATCAGGGCGGCACTTACGACGACCTGCGCATCGCCCATATGGAGGAGATCGCACAGCTCGACCTGCCTGGCTATGCCATTGGCGGCCTGGCGGTGGGGGAGAGCACCGAGACCATGTACCATATCCTGGACGTCGTCCTACCGCACGCGCCGGAGAACAAGCCGCGCTACCTCATGGGGGTCGGCACGCCATCCAACATCATCGAGGGTACGGCGCGCGGCATTGACTTTTTTGACTGCGTCATGCCCACCCGCAACGCCCGCCACGGCCACCTGTTCACCTGGAACGGCATTATGAACATCCACAATGCCAAGTATCAGACGGATGACCGCCCGATCGAGGAGGGCTGCCAGTGCCCGACCTGTCGCCGCTTCTCGCGCGCGTATGTGCGCCATCTGCTCAAGGCGGGCGAGATGCTGTCTCAGCGGCTCTTGGTCCAGCACAACCTGTGGTTCTATAACCATCTGATGGTCAAGATCCGGGAGGCCCTGGACAACGGCACATTTGAGGCGTTCCGGGCGGAGTACAGCGAGAAGCTGGCCCGCCGTATTTAAGAGCAAAATAGCTGGCGCAAGCTTTTATACGCCGCACAACGGCCGCACGGTGCAAAATCAGCCCCGTGCGGTCTTTTTTGTCTGCGGCCCCCGTATACTTGCAAGGAGAGTGAAGGGGGCGTGTGCATGCGGAAGTGCGATAGTTTTATGGAACGGCTGCTGCTGCTCTGTGTTTCCAATATCGGCCTGCAGCTTTTGGGTTTTGTATACCGGATTTTCCTCAGCCGTTTTGCGGGCGCAGAGGGCCTTGGCGTTTATCGCCTGGCCTTTTCTGCCTATACGGTTATCCATGCCGCTAGCCTGTCCGGGATCACGATGGCCTGCACGCGCCTGTCTGCGCAGTGGAGTGCGCAGGGGCGGGCGGGCGCCATCGGCTGGCTCGTCCGGCGGGCGTTTCGGACGTTCCTGTGTTTCTTCCTGTGCGCGAGCTCGGTGCTACTGTTGTTCCGAGACTGGATTGGCACGTCCCTTCTGGGCGACCACCGCACGGTGGCCGCCATGCCGATGATGCTGGTGTGCATTCTGCTGACCGGCATCGAAAATGTGCTCAAGTCCACCATGATCGGTGTTAACCGGGTGGACAATGCTGCGGTCAGTGAGCTGACCGAACAGATCGTGCGCATCGGGGCGACCATTGCCCTCCTGTCTTTTGAGCAGACGGCGGACCTCGGGCGGATTGCCGTCCTGATCTTTACCGGTATGGCCATCAGCGAGTGCATCAGTGCGCTCATCATGGTGCGGATGTATCACGGGTTACGGCTGCCGCCGGTCTGCCCGCCGCCATCCGGGGAAGACCCCTTTTGGCGTATCGTGCTGCCGGTGTCCGCTTCGGCCCTTTTGACCAATGGCATTGCCTCGGCGGGTTCGGTCGTGTTGCCCGCTCGGCTGGTGGCGTCTGGCCTGTCGCGGACCGAGGCGATTTCGGCTCTGGGCATTGTCTCAGGGATTGCGTCCCCGATCATGTTGCTGCCCATTGCGCTCTTGTCCTCGCTCTGTACGGTCGCCATGCCGCAGGCCAGCCGGTATGCCTCCCGCCGCAGCCGCAAGCAGCTGCAGCATTTTACCTCCCAGAGCCTGTTTGCAACCGGGATTGTCGGGATTCCGGCCACCGCGCTCTTGCTGCCGCTGGCGCCGGTGATTGCGCGCCTATTTTTCTATCGGGCGGTGCCCACGGCATATTTCTGGCTCATCGGGCTTTCGGCGGTCCTATGCTACTATCAGATGATCACGGCCTGCCTGCTCAACGGGATCGGCGAACAGCAGTTTTCTGTGACCTCGGCCCTGTCCGGGGAGGCGCTGCAGCTGGCGCTTGTCTACGTATTGGCGGGCCAGCCGCACCTGCGGGTATATGGTTATCTGGCCGCACAGTGCATTGCGCCCCTGTGTGTCTCCCTGTGCAATCTCACGCGGCTTGTGGCCTGCCAGGCGCTGGTCATCCGCCTGCAGCGTTTTTTGGGCGCGCCGCTCCTATGTGGGTTTGCCGTGTGGCTGTGGACCCGGATCTTTTACTCATTTTTTATCGGCTGGCTGGGCGGGCAATGGCTTGGGCTGGTGTGCGCCGCTGGCTGTTCGGTGATACTGTACCTATGCTTCCTGCGCCTGTTCGACATCCGTCTAGAGCGATATCTGTCCATCCGCGGGCGTCCCGCGCATGATTTTATGCTGTTCTATTGACTTTCTCGGGCGGAAAGGGTATGATGGGGAACAGAAAAGACGATGGGCTCTTGTCTGGCGACAGGAGCCTTTCTTTTGCAGGTATATGGAGGCCATAAAGGCTATTATAAAGATACTACGACATGAGGTGGAACGATGAAGTTAGAATTTTGCTGCCCAACCCTATTTGGGCTGGAAGGGATCGTGGCGGATGAACTGCGGTTTGGCGGGAAGTTGGAAGATGTGCGTGCGGAAAATGGGCGGGTGCTCTTTTCCGGGGATGAAGATACGCTTATCTGGGCGAATATGAATCTGCGCTGCGCCGAGCGGGTGCTCATCCGCCTGGCTTCCTTTCGGGCAGAAACCTTTGATCAGCTGTTTGAAGGGGTAAAAGCCATTGTGTGGGAGGATCTCCTGCCGGTAGATGGACAGTTCCCGGTCAAGGGCCATGCGCTGAACTCCAAACTGTACAGCGTACCGGGATGCCAGAAGATTATCAAGAAAGCGATTGTCACCCGGCTGTCAGCACGCTACGGCGTGAACTGGTTTGAGGAGACCGGCGCGCGGTATCAGGTACAGTTTTCCATCATGCACGATATCGCCGAGATCTACCTGGATACCTCAGGTGCGGGCCTGCACAAGCGTGGCTATCGGGCCAATGCCAATGCAGCGCCGCTGCGTGAGACGCTGGCAGCCGCTATGGTCAAATTAGCCCGCTGGCGCGGGCGGGATACGCTCATCGATCCCTTCTGCGGGTCGGGCACCATCCCGATTGAGGCGGCGATGATTGCCTTGGGCCGCGCGCCCGGGCTCATGCGCAGCTACGACGCGGAAAAATGGACATGGATTGCGGCCGAGCGATGGAAGCAAGCCCGCGAGCGGGCGATTGCGGCCGTGCGCACCGATGCCGCGCCCGTGCTGTATGGCAGCGATATCGATCCCGCTTGCGTTCAGCTCGCGCAGGAAAACGCCAAAAAGGCGGGTGTGGCACGATGGATCCGGTTTGAGCAGGCAGACGCTGCGGCACGGGACTATCCGGACAGCGGTGTTCTCTTTGCCAATCCGCCTTACGGCGAGCGCCTGCTGGATCATGAGAGTGCACAGGCACTCTACCGCGCGATGGGCAGGACGCTGGGCAAAAGCAGCCTACGGCAGTATTATCTCACCTCGGACGAAGAATTTGAGCGTTTTTATGGATACCGGGCGGACAAGAGGCGCAAGCTCTATAACGGGATGATCAAATGCGATCTGTACATGTATTTCAAACCGGCAGCGGCACGAAAGTTATTTGGCAGGGAAGATGGGAAAGTGCCAACCCAAAGAAAACCGAAACACGGCTGAGCATTCACAAAATTTTCACAAATTTTTTGTTAATTTCTTCAAAAAAGCACTTGCGTTTCCAGGGGACTTGATGTATTATAATAACCGGATTAGCACTCAGGTACTTTGAGTGCTAAGTGATCTTGTATTCTAATCTTTTAGGAGGAATAGATTATGACTTTAAAGCCCCTTTCCGACCGTGTGGTAATTAAAATGGTCGAGGCCGAGGAGACCACCGCAAGCGGTATCATCCTGACCGGCTCTGCGAAGGAAAAGCCCCAGGTTGCTGAGGTCCTGGCGGTTGGCCCCGGCGGCATGGTAGACGGCAAGGAAGTCGTCATGCAGGTGAAGGTTGGCGATAAGGTAATCACCAGCAAGTATTCCGGCACAGAGGTCAAGATTGACGGCGAAGACCTCATCATCGTCCGCCAGAATGACATCCTGGCAATCGTTGAGTAATCCATCAGAATATCCCTTAAATATCGAAGGAGCGTAATGTAATTATGGCGAAGCAGATTCAGTTCGGCGAAGAAGCACGCAAGTCACTGATGAAGGGTATCGACCAGCTGGCAGATACCGTAAAGGTTACGATCGGTCCGAAGGGCCGCAATGTTGTCCTGGCAAAGAAGTTTGGCGCACCGCTGATCACCAACGACGGTGTGACCATCGCCAAGGAGATCGAGCTTGACGACCCGTATGAGAACATGGGCGCGCAGCTGGTCAAGGAAGTTGCGACCAAGACCAACGACGTTGCCGGCGACGGCACCACCACCGCGACCATGCTGGCGCAGGCGTTCGTACACGAGGGCCTCAAGAACCTGGCAGCTGGTGCAAACCCGATGGTAATGCGCAAGGGCATGACCAAGGCGGTTGACACCGCAGTCAAGGCCATCCATGAGCAGTCCAAGAAGGTAGACGGCCCGGCTGACATCGCGCGTGTCGCGGCAGTTTCTTCGGGCAACGACGAGATCGGCAAGCTGATTTCTGAGGCGATGGAGAAGGTTTCGACCGACGGCGTCATCACCGTCGAGGAGTCCAAGACCGCAGAGACCTACTCCGAGGTTGTTGAAGGCATGCAGTTCGATCGCGGCTATGTAACGCCTTACATGGTCACCGACACCGAGAAGATGGAGGCCGTTCTGGACGACGCACTGGTCCTCATCACCGATAAGAAGATCTCGGTCATCGCAGATCTGCTGCCGATCCTGGAGCAGATCGTAAAGATGGGCCGCAAGCTGCTTATCATCGCAGAGGATATCGAGGGCGAGGCCCTGTCCACCCTGATTGTCAACCGCCTGCGCGGCACCTTCACCTGTGTCGCTGTTAAGGCACCGGGCTTTGGCGATCGCCGCAAGGAGATGCTGCAGGATATCGCAATCCTGACCGGCGGCACGGTCATTTCTGAGGATGTCGGCATCGAGCTCAAGGACGCAACCCTGCAGATGCTGGGCCAGGCACGTCAGATCAAGGTAAACAAGGAAACCACGACTATCGTTGACGGCGCAGGCGATCCCGAGGCCATCAAGGCGCGTGTTGCTTCCATCCGCAACGCGATTGAAAAGACCACGTCCGATTTCGACCGTGAGAAGCTGCAGGAGCGCCTGGCAAAGCTGGCCGGCGGCGTAGCTGTCATCAAGGTCGGCGCTGCGACCGAGGTCGAGATGAAGGAAATGAAGCTGCGCATCGAGGATGCCCTGAATGCAACCCGTGCGGCTGTTGAGGAAGGCATCGTTGCCGGCGGCGGCACCGCATACGTCAATGCGATCCCGGCTGTCCAGAAGCTGCTGGATGAGGTCGAGGGCGACGAGAAGACCGGCGTGAAGATCATTATGCGTGGCCTGGAAGCTCCGGTCAAGCAGATCGCGGAGAATGCCGGCGTGGACGGCTCGGTCATCCTGGACCGCATCAAGAATTCCGGCAAGGTCGGCTACGGCTTCGACGCTTACAAGGAAGAGTTCTGTGACATGATCCCGGCTGGCATCGTAGACCCGACCAAGGTCAACCGTACGGCCCTGCAGAATGCGGCTTCGATCGCTTCTATGGTCCTCACCACCGAGAGCATCGTTGCAGATAAGAAGGAGCCCGTTGCGCCTGCGGCGGCTCCGGCACCGGATATGGGCGGCATGTATTAATAACAGGCCAATCACAGCTAGAGATGTAATTGAGAAAAGGCAATGCTTGTCTGCGGACGGGCATTGCCTCTTTTTTTCGGGATGGGACGGCACGGGTAAGTAGAGGCGGAAAGGATGACAATTTGGTAGCAATCGTCCAGGGCGATAGACTTTTTAGAAGACATACAGTATAATAACGATAGCCGGGCGGGTAAGATAATACAGGATATCAAAATGCCCGGCAGATAGGGAAAGGAGGGCTTATGCCATGTCAACGATCTGGCTGTCAGACAGCGCCTGCTGGATTCTTGTGATTGTGGCGGCGCTTGTGATCGAGGCCGTTTCCCTCAACTTAAACGCCGTCTGGTTTGCAATCGGCGGCCTAGGCGGCCTGGTGGCGGCCTCGCTGGGGATGTCCATCCCGACGCAGTGGATCGTGTTCCTGATCGTCTCCACCATTTTCCTGCTGTTGGTGCGTCCGTTTGCACGGCGGGTGCTCAAACCCAAGGGGGCAGCGACCAACGCGGACCGCATTCTGGGGGAGCAGGCGATTGTCACACGGGCGATCGACAATACGCAGGCCACAGGCGAGATCAAGGTGATGGGGCAGTACTGGACGGCGCGTTCGGCCGACGGCGTGCCGATTGCCGCGGGCGAGACAGTCCGGGTGCGCGAGATCGTCGGCGTAAAAGCCATTGTCGAGCCGATTACGCAGATGAAGCAGGTATAAAACGAGGAGGCAGCTTATGATTATTTTCTGGATTATCCTGGCCCTGATCGTGCTGATCATTGTGGCCAAAAATATTGTCATCGTCCCACAGGCACATGCCTATATCGTAGAACGGCTTGGCACGTATCAGGGGACGTGGAACACCGGTCTGCATGTCAAGATCCCGCTGTTTGAACGTATTGTCCGCAAGGTCACGCTCAAGGAGCAGGTGGTGGATTTTGAACCGCAGCCGGTTATCACCAAAGACAACGTTACAATGCAGATTGATACGGTTGTGTATTTCCAGATCACCGATCCGAAGCTCTATACTTACGGCATCGAAAATCCTATGGCGGCCATTGAGAATCTGACGGCGACCACGCTGCGCAACATCATTGGCGACTTGGAACTGGACCAAACGCTGACCAGCCGCGACATCATCAATACCAAAATGCGCTCCATCTTGGATGAAGCCACCGATCCATGGGGCATTAAAGTCGGCCGTGTGGAGCTGAAAAATATCATTCCGCCGACTGCGATCCGGGAATCCATGGAAAAGCAGATGAAAGCCGAGCGCGACCGCCGCGAGGCCATCCTGACCGCAGAAGGCGAAAAGCAGTCCAAGATCCTGGTCGCGGAGGGCGAGAAGGAGTCCATGGTACTGCGTGCGGAGGCAACCCGCCTGGCCAAGATTAAGGAGGCGGAGGGCGAGGCCGAAGCGCTCCTGACGGTGCAGAAAGCGCTGGCGGACTCCATCCAGATGCTCAATCAGGCCGCACCGACCGACCCGATCATCCGGCTCAAGGCGCTGGAGGCATTTGCCAAGGCAGCGGACGGCAAGGCGACCAAGATCATCATCCCGTCGGAGATCCAGGGATTGGCAGGTCTGGCCGCGGGCCTGAAGGAGGTCCTTACAAACGATGCGGCCGAAGGGATGAAATCAAAATAAAATATTGCCTGCGGCGCAGTATCTCTTCTGCGCCGCAAAAAATCTTATAATTAATTATACAAAACGTGGGATATCTAAAAATAAATCCAAAAAAACACACTAAACGGGGAAGGGCAATTCACCTTTACACGACATTGCCTGGAAAAATATCTGGAAAAGCAGCATAAATCGTGTATAATAGAGATATCGCCCTTTGTAGGGCATTTCACACACAGTATGAGGTGAAACGCATGGACAAGGACAATCTGTTACGCTGCGAAGAGGACTGCGTCCACTGCGAGGCGGTAAAGCAGGTCAAATGCCGGATGCCGGACGAGCAGACTACGCTGCGGGCGTCAGACTTTTTTAAGGCGTTTTCGGATAAAACGCGCCTGCGCATCTTATCTGCGCTGGCCATCCATGAACTGTGCGTCTGTGACATTGCGGACCTATTGGGGATGACCCAGTCTGCAATTTCTCATCAGCTCCGCTTCCTCAAGCAGGTGCGGCTGGTTGTGGGGCGCAAGGAGGGAAAGACGGTCTATTACACCCTGTGCGACGGCCATATTGGGGCCATCTTGCAGCAGGGGATGGAACATGTACAGGAAGAAACCGGGGGAGATGCGTAGGCGTCTCCCTCTTGCCGTTCCATAAGCCCGTCGGGTTCTGTGCGCCTGCTGAAAAAATGGGCGGATGATTGGCGCCAGATTTGGCTTAAAATGACAATCTTGATTTTGAAAACCCGTTTTTTCTCGATTTGAATTGCACTCGGAACCGATTCGTAATATAATAAATTCCGTATACGAAATGGAGGATTGTCATGCTGCACACTGCTCTGGAACAGATTCTGCCCCGCGTGCAAAAGCCGGCGCGCTATGTCGGCGGCGAGTGGGGATCTGTGACCAAAGATAAAAACAACATTGATCTGCGCTTTGCCTTTTGCTTTCCCGATGTCTATGAGGTCGGAATGTCGCATCTCGGCTCGCGCATCCTGTATGGCCTGCTGAATGACCAGGAAAACATCTGGTGTGAGCGCGTTTTTGCCCCGTGGATCGATATGGAGGACGAGATGCGCCGGGCCGGTATCCCACTCTATGGCCTGGAGAGCGGCGACCCGCTTTCAGATTTCGACATCATCGGCTTTACCCTGCAATACGAACTGTCCTTTACCAATATCCTCAATATGTTGGATCTTGGCGGCGTACCCGTCCTGGCAAAGGACCGCAAGGGCCTCAAAAACCTCGTCGTGGCTGGCGGCCCGTGTGCCTATAATCCCGAGCCGCTATGCGACTTTATTGACCTGTTTATGATCGGTGACGGCGAGGAAATCATGCTGGATCTGACCCGGCTGTATCAGAGCGCGGTACAGCGCGGCCTGTCCAAGGAGGACTTCCTTGCCGAGGCGGCGAAGATCCCCGGCATGTATGTGCCCGCGCTTTATGAGGTCAGCTATCACGAAGACGGCACCATTGCGGCGGTCACGCCGCAAAAGGGCGCCCCGGCTTTTGTGCAGAAGCGCATCGTACTGGACTTGGATGCCATGTATTATCCAGAGTCCTTCGTCGTTCCCTCGACCGATATCGTTTTTGACCGCGCCATGATCGAGCTATTCCGTGGCTGCCCGCGCGGCTGTCGTTTCTGCCAGGCCGGCCATACCTACCGCCCGCTGCGCCGCAAGTCCAAGGAGACTCTGATGCGGCAGGCCGAAGCCGTGCTCAAAAACTCGGGTTATGAGGAGATCTCGCTCTCCTCGCTGTCCACAAGCGACTATGGCGAGCTGAGCGAACTGACCGAGTGCATGCTGGATTACTGCGAGCCGCGGCATATCAGCCTGTCTCTGCCCTCCCTGCGTGCGGACAGCTTTAGTTCGGAGCTCATGCAGCGCGTACAGAAAGTACGTAAGAGCGGCCTGACCTTTGCCTGCGAGGCGGGGACCCAGCGCCTGCGCGACGTTATCAATAAGAATATCACCGAGGACGACGTACTGCACGCCTGCGAGATCGCGTTCCAGGGCGGCTGGAATAACGTCAAGCTCTATTTTATGATTGGCCTGCCGACCGAGACTTCGGAAGATCTCGACGGCATTGCTGAGATCTGCAAAAAGGTCGCCTATTGCTGGCGTATGAACACGGACAACCGCCAGCGCGGCGTCAAGATTACGGCGTCGGCCTCGTGCTTCGTGCCCAAGCCGCAGACACCGTTTCAGTGGGATGCTCAGAACTCGCTGGAAGAATTCCGCGGCAAGCAGGATTACATGAAAAAGATCATGCGCACCAAAAATGTCACGTACAATTGGCATGACGCCGAGACCTCTGTGATGGAGGGCGTCATTGCGCGCGGAGACCGCCGCCAGGGTGCGGCGATCTATGCCGCCTGGAAGAATGGATGCAAGTTTGACGGCTGGGATCAGTGCTTCTCATACGAAAAGTGGATGGACGCTTTCGCCTCGTGCGGGCTCGACCCCAAGTTCTATGCCTATCGCCAGCGTCCGCTCGATGAAGTCTTTCCGTGGGACCATATCGGCTGCGGTACGCTCAAAAACCATCTCAAGCGTGAATGGGAGCGCTCACGCGAAGCTGTTGTGACGCCCGACTGCATGCAGCAGTGCGCAGGCTGCGGCGCAAATCGCCTGTTGGAAGGAGGGAAGTGCTGTGTTTAAAGCTCGGATGCGCTTTGCCAAGGAAGGCCGCGCAAAATATATCTCGCACCTAGACCTTATGCACACAATGCAGCGCGCTATGGCGCGCTGTCAAATGCCCCTCTGGTTTACCGAGGGCTTTAACCAGCATGCTTATGTTTCGGTTGCGCTGCCGCTGTCGACGGGTTATTCGGGCGAGTATGAGTTTTTGGACTTTAATCTGCTCTCAGAAGCCGTTCCGGTCAATGCCGTTGAGGCGCTCAACGATGTATTCCCGGAGGGACTGCGCGCCATCGAGATCTATCCGCTCACTGACGGCGGTATGCCGCTGCGGGATATCGCCTGGTCCAAGTACCGTATTACCTGGTCCTTTGCGGACGGCATCCCTGCGGGCTTTGTGCAGGACGTGCAGGCTTTGTTTGCGCGCGACACCGTCGAGATCGTCAAGCGGTCCAAGCGTGGGGAGAAGACGGTCAACATGCGGGAGCTGATGCATGGTTTTTCGCTGGCCGAACGGGACGGACAGGCTGTGGCCGAGGCGGTGACAGCCGCGGGCAACAACAATATGAGCCCGGAATACCTAACCCGTGCAATTGCCCAATATTTGCCGCAATATGAGATCGCGGGCGCCGCATATCATCGCCTGTGCGTGTATAACGACCGCATGCAGGCATTCCGATAAGTTTTCCGGAAAGGACGTTACATGGCAAACAATAAGACAGTCGTTTCGCAAGAACAGATTGCACATCAGTATGAATATATGCAGTTCATCGCCCGGATGAACGAAGAGAAAGCCCAGGTGCGCGGCCGCAAGCTGCGCGCCTTCACGCAGACATTTGGATGCCAGCAGAATGAGGCCGATACCCAGCGGATTGCGGGTATGCTGGATGAGATGGGCTATGAAAAGACCGACCGGACCGAGGACGCGGATGTCATTGTTATCAATACCTGCGCGGTCCGGGAACATGCCGAGAGCCGGGCGCTCGGCAATGTCGGGGCGCTGTCCCACCTAAAGAAGGCGCGCCCGGATGTCACGATCTGCCTATGCGGCTGCATGGTACAGCAAGAGCACATGCCGGAGAAAATCAAGAAGAGCTATCCGCAGGTTGACCTGGTGTTTGGCACCCATGCGCTCTGGCGCTTTCCGGAACTGCTCTACCGCCGGCTGACCGGGGACAAGCGCATTTTTGACACGAGCGGCGACGCAGCCGGTTATATCGCCGAGGGACTGCCTGTCCTGCGGGACGGCGGGGTCAAGGCGTGGCTGTCGATCATGTATGGCTGCAATAATTTTTGCACCTACTGCATCGTCCCCTATGTTCGCGGCCGGGAGCGCAGCCGTATGCCCGAAGAGATTGTGCGTGAGCTCGAACAGCTTGTGTCCGAAGGCTATAAGGATATCACGCTTTTGGGACAGAACGTCAACTCCTACGGTAAGGACTTGGACAATCCCATCGATTTTTCTGACCTGCTCGTGCGTCTCAACGCTGTACCTGGGGACTTCCTCCTGCGGTTTATGACCAGCCATCCGAAAGACGCCTCGCACAAGTTGTTTGACACCATGGCGGCCTGCGACAAGGTCGCAAAGCAGCTGCATCTGCCCTTTCAGTCGGGCAGCGACCGCATTCTAAAGCGCATGAACCGCGGCTACACGGCCGCGCACTATCGGGATCTGATCGCCTATGCGCGCAGCAGGATGCCGGATATGACGCTGTCAAGCGATATCATTGTCGGGTTCCCCGGCGAGACCGAGGAAGACTTTGAGCAGACGCGGCAGCTGGTCGCGGAGGTCGGCTTTGACATGCTGTATACCTTTTTATATTCCAAGCGCAGCGGTACGCCGGCCGCGCAGATGCCGGACGACACGCCGCACACGGTCAAACAGGCCCGCTTTGAGCGCCTGCGCAAGACCCAGGACGAGCCCGTCCAGGCCCGGCAGGACGCCTATCAAGGCCGCCGGCTGCGCGTTTTGGTGGACGGCACGAGCAAGGGGACAGAATACCCCTTGACCGCGCGCACAGAAGGCGGGCTGCTGGTCTGCTGCGCTGGGGAGGACCTGCGCATCGGCGAGTTTGCCTTTGTCACAATTGAAAAAACCTCCCTGCGCTGCCTGTTTGGACAAAGCGAATGAGACCGAGAAAAGAAGGAAAACACATGGCAGAACTTACGCCCATGATGAAGCAGTACTTCGAGATCAAACAGAAGTGCCGCGATTATATTTTGTTTTATCGCCTTGGCGATTTCTATGAGATGTTCTATGACGACGCGCTGCTGGCCTCGCGCGAGTTGGAGCTGACGCTGACCGGCCGCGACTGCGGGCAGGAGGAGCGCGCGCCCATGTGCGGCGTGCCCTATCACGCGAGCGAGTCCTATATCGGCCGTCTGGTCCGCAAGGGATATAAAGTTGCGATCTGTGAACAGGTCGAAGATCCAAAGTCCACCAAGGGCCTGGTCAAACGCGAGATTGTGCGCATGGTCACGCCGGGCACGGTGATCGATGCTTCCATGCTGGATGAGAACCGGAACAATTTCCTGTGCTGCCTGTATACCCAGGGCCGGGATGGAGGTGTGTGCTTTGCAGACATCTCGACCGGTGAGGTGTATGCGACCGCGACGCGGACGGCAGGTGAACTGCTCAGCGAAATCGGGCGCTTCCTGCCGCGGGAGACCTTGCTGGGCGGTGAGTCCGTGACCGACCAGTCGCTACAAGGCTTCCTCAAGGAGCGCGCCGAATCGATCTTCTCGCCGCTGCCGGAGGAGGCGTTTGCGCCCGACAAAGCGCAGAGCGCGGTCGAGGCATGCTTTGGCAATGAGGCCATGGAGCGCAACGGATTGGCACAGAATGAGATCGTGCTGCGCGCCCTGGGCGGCTTGCTGTATTACCTAGAAGATACGCAGAAGTCCAGCCTGGAAGGCCTCAATACGCTGCACCTCTATCAGCAGGGCGAGTATATGGAGCTTGACCTGACCGCCCGCCGCAACCTGGAGCTGTGCGAGACCATGCGTACCAAGGAGAAGAAGGGATCGCTGCTTTCGGTCATTGACCGCACCAAGACCGCCATGGGTTCACGCATGATCCGACAGTGGCTGGAAAAGCCTTTGCTCAATCCACTGCATATCCAAAAGCGGCAGCAGGCAGTCGGCGCGCTATGCGACGATCCGCTCCTGCGCGCCAACCTGACAGAAGAGCTGGACAAGCTTTTCGATATCGAGCGCCTGATCGGGCGTGTGGTCTATGGCACGGCAAACTGCCGAGACCTGCGGGCCATGCAGACCTCGCTGGCCCGGCTGCCGGCCATCAAGGCTCTCTTGGGTGAAATCCAGAATATCCCGCTTTTACATGAGCTCAATGAGCGGATTGACCCGCTCGAAGATATCTGTGACTTGATCGCGGCAGCGATCGTCGAGGAACCGCCGGTTTCGGTCCGGGAGGGTGGCATCATCCGCACGGGGTTCCGGCAGGAGGTGGACGAGCTGCGCGGCCTGGCTTCGGGCGGTAAGGGCAAGATTGCCGAGATTGAGCAGCGCGAGCGCGAGGCGACCGGGATCAAGGGATTGAAGATCGGTTATAACCGTGTCTTTGGCTATTACTTGGAAGTGACCAAGGCCAATTTGGATGCGGTACCGCCGCACTATATCCGCAAACAGACGCTTGCCAACTGTGAGCGCTATATTACCGACGAGCTCAAGCAGTTGGAGGGTCAGGTGCTTGGCGCGCAGGAACGGCTGACCGCGCTGGAGTATGACCTGTTCTGTCAGGTGCGTGAGCGCGTCGCCAGCCAGGTGCATCGCATCCAGCGCACGGCGCACGCCCTGTCCAATCTGGACGTGCTCGCAGCGCTGGGCGACCTCGCAGCGAACGAACACTACGTCTGTCCGGAAGTGGATTTTTCCGGGCGGATCGACATCAAAGACGGCCGCCATCCGGTTGTGGAAAAGATGCTGCACGGCAGCATGTTTATCCCGAACGACACCCTGCTCGATCAGGATGACAACCGGGTCGCTATCATTACCGGGCCCAATATGGCGGGCAAATCTACCTACATGCGCCAGGTCGCACTGATCACGATTCTTGCACAGATGGGTTCCTTTGTGCCCGCCTCCTCGGCGCGGATCGGTATTGTGGACCGGGTCTATACGCGGGTTGGCGCCTCCGACGATCTGGCCAGCGGGCAATCGACTTTTATGGTCGAGATGAGCGAGGTCGCCGATATTCTGCGCGGCGCAACGCGCAACAGCCTGATTATCTTGGATGAGATCGGCCGCGGCACCTCGACCTACGACGGCATGTCGATTGCGCGGGCAGTCGTCGAGTATGTTGCAGACAAAAAGCGCATCGGTGCGCGCACCCTGTTTGCCACCCATTATCATGAGCTGACCTCGTTGGAACAGCTGGTAGATGGCATCAAAAACTACAATATTGCAGTCAAAAAGCGCGGGGACAATATCACTTTCCTGCGCAAGATTGTCCGCGGCGGCGCGGATGACAGCTATGGCATTGAGGTCGCCGGGCTCGCCGGCGTCCCGAGCGCTGTCATCAAGCGTGCCAAGCGCATCCTGGCCGATCTGGAGACCGAAGCGCCGCGCATTGAGGTGCGCGCCATCGATGAACCGGAGAGTGCCCAAGTCTCGATGCTTGATCTCGGGACGAATGCTGTTGCGGAGCGCCTGCGCGCCATGCAGATCGAAACCATGACGCCGATTGAGGCGATGACTGCGCTCTATGAACTCAAACAAATGTTGAGCTGACAGGAAGGAGGCGGAATATATGCCGGTCATCCATGAATTATCCGACCATCTGGCCGACCTGATTGCGGCGGGCGAGGTGGTGGAGCGGCCTGCCTCGGTCGCCAAGGAGCTGGTGGAAAACGCCATTGACGCCGGTGCGACCCAGATTACCATAGAGATCGAGCACGGCGGGATCTCCTATCTGCGGATTACCGATAATGGCTGCGGCATGGCGCCCGAGGACGCACCGATTGCCTTCCGGCGGCACGCGACCAGCAAGCTGCGTACGGAAGAAGACCTGGCCGCCATCGGTACCCTGGGGTTCCGCGGCGAGGCGCTTGCGGCGATCGCGGCAGTTTCGCGCATTGACCTGTTCACAAAGCAGGCGGGTACGCTGGCCGGAGTGCATCTACACCTGGAAGCCGGAGAAATCACAGAGAATGAAGATGCCGGCTGCCCGGAGGGAACGACAATGATCATCCGGGATATCTTTTACAACACGCCGGCCCGTATGAAGTTCCTGCGCAAGGACTTTACCGAGGCAGGCTATGTCGTCGGCGTTGTGCAGCATGCGGCGCTGTCTCATCCGGAGATCGCGTTTACCATGCTGCGCGACGGCAGACAGGTGTTCGCCACGCCGGGCAATGGCAAATTGATTGCGCCAGTCTTTTCGGTCTTTGGCAAGGACATGACTTCCAACCTCATCGAGGTGCCTGTGTTTTCGCGCGGCAGTCTGTCGGCTAAGGGGTATATCACAAAGGCGCATGCAGGAAGGCCAAACCGCTCGATGCAGCACTTTTTTGTCAATGGCCGCTATATCAAATCACGGGTGATGCAGGCGGCCCTGGAAGAGGCCTACCGCAACCGGATTATCACCGGGAAGTACCCGTCATGCGCGATTTTCCTGACGATACCGCTGCACATGGTGGATGTCAATGTGCATCCGGCCAAAACAGAGGTCAAGTTCGCCGAGGAAAAGGCTGTGTTCGAGGTCGTCTATGCCGCGTGCAAGAATGCGCTCGAACAGGACGACAACATTCCAGAGATCCGGGCGCATCAGGACAAAAAAGCAACGCCGCAGGAGCAGATCACCGGCGAACAGCAGCCCTTGACCGTGCCGCAGCAGGCGCAGGAAGAGCGGCAGGCGCAGCCGATACCGGCGGCACGCATGCAGGCCGCGCCCGCTGTACAGTCCGCAAAAACGGAAGACAGGACATCGCAGCGCCCCGCGCCGCAGCCCGCTGGCGCACCTGCAGAGCCGGAGAAAAAGCCAGAGCGCTATCCGGTGACCGACTCCTATGCCATGCTGGGGCGTACGGTCAAGGTGCACTCGCTCTACCCGAAAGATAAGCTCTCTTTGCAGCAGAACCGGCCCAAGAAACCCTATGTGGATGCCGATGACGAGGAGGGCTTGGACTGGGACTACCTGCCTCAGCTGGTTGTCCCGGATGCCATGCGTAAGCCAGAGCCGCAGGTGTCCGATCCGCCGCGGCAGGAGCAACAGCCAGATATCATGGCAGTCCCCACGGGTGGCGCACGTGTGCTCGGCGAGGCTTTTCGCACGTATATCGTCGCCGAAGATGAAACGGGCTTATTGCTGATTGACAAGCATGCGGCACACGAGCGCATGATCTTCAATCGCCTGCGCGCGCAGGTCGATATCGAGCAGCAGACACTGCTCACCCCCGTTGTAGCCGAAGTTACGGCTACCGAGTATGCAGCACTGTGCGAGCAGATCGAACAGATCCGCAGCATTGGGTTTGATATCGAGCCATTCGGCCAGAACAGCTTTGTCGTGCGCGCGATCCCGGCGTATCTGGATTGCGCCGCTGTCCAGGAAACCGTGAGCGAGATGGCGGACAAACTGATGAATAACCGAGTCCCCGTGCCCGACCGGCTGGATGACCTGATCCATACAGTATCCTGTAAGGCGGCTATCAAGGCAGGCATGACCACGTCTCTGCCGGAAATGCAGGATTTCTGTAACCGCGTGCTGCAAGACCCCGACGTCGTGTGCTGCCCGCATGGACGGCCGGTGACCGTACGTCTGACCAAATATGAGCTGGACAAGATGTTCAAGCGCGTCAACCAGTGAGGAGGCGGCCATGCACAATCAGCTAATTTGTATTACCGGTCCGACAGCCAGCGGGAAAACCGCGCTCTCGATCGCGCTGGCAAAGGCGCGCGGCACAGAGATTATCTCGGCGGACTCCATGCAGATTTATCGTGGGATGGACATCGGCACGGCAAAGCCCACAGCGGCTGAGCAAGCTATGGTCCCCCATCATATGATCGACGTCGTTGATCCGGGTGAGGCGTTTTCGGTCGCGCGCTACGTCCAGATGGCGGATGCCTGTGCACAGACCTTGCTGACATCCGGCAAAATCCCGATCGTAGTTGGCGGGACCGGGCTCTATCTGGATGCCCTGATCCAGGGCAGTGATTTCCCGGGGGACGAGACCGACCGTTCCATCCGGGAGAAGTATGAAAGAATGGCGCGCGAACAGGGGAATACGGCTGTACACGCCTGCCTTATGCGTGTCGATCCGGTCGCCGCAGCACGGCTGCACCCGAATAATCTCAAGCGCGTGATCCGTGCGCTTGAGGTCTTTGAACAGACCGGTATGCCGATCGATACCTTCAATGCGCAGAACAAACGGCCGGAACCCCGGTACAATGCGATAAAAATTGGCTTGTGCCCATCTGACCGGGAAATCCTGTACGCTCGCATCAACCGTCGGGTCGACCAGATGATGGAAGACGGGCTGCTTGCGGAGGCAGAGCGGCTCTTTCGGGACGGGAAGCTGTGCGGTACGGCCGCACAGGCTATCGGCTACAAGGAGCTCTCGGATTACTTTGCGGGAAACAGCCCGCTCGAGACTTGCATCGAGACACTTAAGCGGCGCACACGCAACTATGCCAAGCGCCAGTTGACCTGGCTCCGGCGGGACCCTAAGGTCCATTGGCTGACATATGACGCGGATGCGGATTTTGCAGAGGTGTTTCAGCGTTCGACAGATTATCTTGCGTCTCAAGGTATACAATGAATCCATGAATTTACATAATATGGAGGGTATATCTTGTGAAAAACGATATTAATTTGCAGGACGCCTTTTTGAATGTCGTCCGCCAGCAGGCTCAGGTAATCACGGTTATTCTGATGAACGGGTATCAGATGCGGGGCATCATCCGTGGGTTTGACAGCTTCATCGTGATTTTAGAGAGCGACGGCAGACAGCAGATGGTTTACAAACATGCGATTTCGACCATGATCCCAAGCCAGCGGGTGGAATTTTATACCCGTAGGGAGGAGCGTGCGTCAAGCTAAACAAGGAGATTCAGATTGTGGGAAAACAACCTATTTGGAAGCGAATCAGCCCCACGAACGTCCTGATTGTGCTGCTTGCAGTGTTTGCTGTGGTGTATCTGGTCGTGCAGTGCATCCACTCCTTGGCCGCCAACATCGAGACGACGCCTGCGGTCTATGTGACTATGGACGATGCGATCTCGGCGGAGGGATGGTTCGTGCGCGATGAGGCGATTGCCGATGGGACGTCCAGCAGTTCGGTCAAGCATATTGTTTCAAACGGGGAAAAGGTGCAGGACTCGGCGGCGCTTGCCGTTGTTTATGCCGATGAGAGTATCATGGAGGCCAGCCGCCGCCTGGAGGAGATTGAGGACGAGCTCAGCCTTCTCAATACGGCGCTGCAGTCGGCAGATAATTATATGAGCGATACGACTAAGACCGACCAACAGATCGTCCGGCAGATGCAGCAGCTGGCCGAACAGACCGAGGACGGTATGCCGGAAGATGCCTACGAGACGGCGACCGAACTGCGTGAGCTTGCGCTGCGTCGGAATGCATCTTCGCTGGATGTCGGCGCGATCCGCTCAGAAATCGTTGCCCTTCAAAATGAACAGAAGACTCTTGCCGGCAAGGCGTATGGCCGCAGCAACACGATCAGTGCGCCGGCATCTGGATATTTTTCCGAGGTCGTAGACGGTTATGAGGACATCTTGACACCGGAAAAAGTGGAGACCATGCAGCCGGAGACCTTCAAGCAGCTGACCACGCAGCAGGTCACAGCGCCGCAGGGCAAGCTCGGCAAGGTCGTCAAAGGGTTCACCTGGGAGTTTGCGACCATTTTAGGCGCGGACGATGCGGCGAGGCTTCAGGTAGGACAGGACGTGACGCTCAAGTTCTCGCAAATCGCAGCCGACGCGGCGGCGGAGGTCACAGCGATCAATACGGACGAGCAGACCGGGGAATCCCTCGTGGTCTTTTCCAGCGAGATCGTAAGCGGAGAGCTGGTATCGATCCGCCAGCAGGAGGTCGACATTGTCCTTGCTACCCATGCGGGCTTGCGCGTTCCAGTGTCCGCGATTACGATGGATGAAAACGGCAACACCGGTGTGCTGATTTTGACAGGCAATATCGCCAGGTTCAAACAGATCGACGTACAAAATGCCTATAAAGGGGAGGAATACTACATCGTCCCCAAGGGAACGACGCAGAAATATTTGCTGCTGAACGATGAAGTTGTCGTCCATCCCAGCGGTTCCAATAATTTGAAGGTGATTTCATCATGATGACAGAGACAGAACGTAGTGCACTTGTGGAACGGCTCCATGCCGTTCAAAACCGGATCGCGCAGGCAGCCCGCGCCGCAGGCCGGGACCCGGCAGACATCCATTTGGTCGCGGCAACCAAGATGAATGATGCTGAACGAGTCCGGACGGCCATCCAGGCGGGCCTGACCGCCTGTGGGGAGAATCGGGTTCAGGAGCTCCTGCAAAAGTATGAACAGGGTGCCTATGAAGGTGCTGACCTACAGTTCATCGGGACCCTGCAAGCCAATAAAGTCAAATATTTGATTGGAAAAGTTTCAATGATCCAATCTGTCAGCTCGCTGAAACTGGCACAGTGCATTGACAAGGAAGCCAAAAAGCATGCTGTGTGCCAGGATATCCTGCTGGAAATCAACATTGGAAGAGAAGCGGCCAAAAGTGGTTTTTTTGTGGAGGATCTCGGCACGGCATTGGAGGCACTTTCAAGTTTGCATTCTATTCGCATCCGCGGCTTGATGGCAATCCCGCCAATTCCGACAGGTATGGACAAAAGTTCGCGTTATTTTGCAGAAATGCATCAACTATTTGTTGACATATCGGCAAAAAAATACGATAATGTATCTATGGACTATTTATCGATGGGAATGACTGCCGACTTTGAAGAGGCCATTGCCTGCGGCGCCAATATCGTCCGCATTGGCACGGCCATCTTTGGCAAGCGACCCTATCCGATGAATGCAGATCCGACAAGGGAGATCCAGTAAAAAAAGAATTAAAGTTATCCACAAAGGAGTTTTGGAAATATGGCATCGATCAAGGGTTTTCTCGATTGGGTAAAAGGCGAGGACATGGAAGAGGATTTCGACGATTTCACACCTGTGCAGCGCGAAGAAGAGCTGGAGGCTGAGCAGCCGGCTGAGACGTCTTCTTCTTATAACAGCACGTCTTCGTCGCACAGCGGCCGCCGCAACAATGTTGTAAATATCAACACGACAGCGCAGCTCGCGGTCGTCCTGGTCAAGCCGGACCGCTTTGAAAATGCGGCTGAGATTGCAGACCATCTCAAGGAGAAGCGCACGGTCGTGCTCAACCTGGAGCAGACCAACAAGGATGTTGCGCGTCGCCTGGTGGACTTTTTGAGCGGTGTCGCTTATGCCCAGGAAGGCAAGATCAAGAAGGTCGCCAACAGCACGTTTATCATCACCCCGTACAATGTAGATATCCTCGGCGATCTGATTGATGAGCTGGAGAATAACGGACTCTACATCTGATTGAAGGAATAGCGTGTTTTCTTATTATTTTGTTTTTTTGGTAACGCGGATTATTAGGCTGTTTGAGTTTCTAATGTTCGCCCGGGCGATTTTCTCCTGGTTCCCGCAGGCGCGCGGCAGCAAGATCAGTGAGCTGTTGTATCTGGCAACTGAGCCGATCATCCTGCCGTTTCGTGCGCTGTTTTCTCGTGTAAATGCGTTCCGCGGCATGATGATCGATATTCCGTATCTCTGCGGGTTCGTCGCGCTGATCTTTGTGGAACGCCTCTTATACAGTCTGATCGTATAACAGTGTGAGGTGGCTGGGGGTACTCCGGCCATTTTGCCTTGCAGGAAAGAGAATCACTTCAATGTATTTCGGAGGATAAAAACTATGCTGACGGTTCAGGAAATTCAGGCATTGACCTTTGAAAAGGCAATGTTTAACGGATATGATCCGAAATCGGTTGACGAGGTGATCGAGCAGATCACCGAGGACTATGCTGCGATGCAAAAAGAAAACGCCGCGCTCAAGGCAAAGATGAAGGTGCTGGTCGATAAGATCGACGAGTATCGCTCGGTTGAGGACGGTATGCGCCGCGCACTGGTTTCGGCGCAGGGCATTGCGCAGGAGACGCTGGACAAGGCCAAGCTCGAGGCGCAGCAGATCATTGACGAGGCCAAGGCCAAGTATGAGGTACGCGTCAAGGAGCTGAAGGCGGAAATTGCCGCCGAAGAACAGCGATTGGAAATCGCAAAGAAGAACAATGCGGATTTCCTCAGCAAGATGACGGCTGTCTATGAGGCCCAGCAGAAGATTCTGGTCAAGCTGGCGGCCGCGCCGGAATTGCAGCCGGCTGAGCCCAGCACATCAGAGCCTGAAAACATTGCGCCGCAGGAGCAGCAGCCGGCCGAGCAGGCGCCGATAGACGCCGCGTCCGCAATGGCTGCGCAGCCGGCAGAGGCTGCACCGGCTGTGGCTGAGCAGCAGACCGCGAAGATCCCGCGCAATGTGGAATTGCCGCAGGATGCCAGACAGTATGTCGAACAGCAAAAAGAAAAGAAGTTTACAATTTCGGAGATTAATCTTGCATCGAGCAGGCAGCATGGGATTAGCTCGGACACTCAGCGCCTGCACGAGCAAGCGACCGCCCGATTTGACTTTGGCGAGTTGAAGTTCGGCGCAGATTATAAACCCGAGAACGATTAAGAGAGAAACCAACGAAAGGACGGACACGGTACAATGCCGCAGGATTATAACGAAACGATCAACCTGCCAAAAACCGACTTTCCCATGCGGGCGAACTTGCCCAAGAGAGAGCCCGGTTTTCTGGAGGCATGGGAGCAGGGAGGCAATGCGCTTTATCATGCGCTGATGAAGAAGAATGAGGGCAAGCCGCTCTTCATTTTGCACGATGGCCCTCCGTATGCCAACGGCAATCTGCATATGGGCCACGCGCTCAACAAGGTACTCAAGGATTTCATCATCCGCTACAAAAATATGGCCGGTTTCCAGGCGCCCTATGTGCCGGGCTGGGATACGCACGGCTTGCCGATTGAGCGGCAGGCGATCCAGGCCTACGGCATGGATCGCGATAAGGTCCCTGTGGCTGAGTTCCGCCAGAAGTGTGAGGAATTTGCACGCGACCATGTCAATACCCAGCGTGAGCAGTTTAAACGCCTGGGTGTCATTGGCGACTGGGAGAATCCGTATCTGACGCTGACACATGACTTTGAGGCCAAGCAGATCGAGATTTTCGGCGAGATGGCCAAGAAGGGATATATCTATAAGGGCCTCAAGCCGGTCTATTGGTGCCCGCATGATGAGACCGCGCTGGCTGAGGCCGAGATCGAGTACCAGGATGAGCCCTGCTCTTCGATCTATGTCAAATTTGCGGTCACCGACGACAAGGGCGTCATTGAGAAGGCAATCGGCACCAAGGAGAACGTCTACTTCGTTATCTGGACCACGACGACTTGGACGCTGCCGGGCAACCTTGCAATTTCGGTGAACCCGTTCTTTGAATATGATCTGGTCAAGGTACCGAACGGCGAGATCTATGTGCTGGCTAAGGAGCTGGTCTCGAACGTTATGCAAGCAGCCGGTATTGAGTCCTGGGAAGTACTTGCTACACTGCTTGGCTCGGATCTCGAAATGATGAAGACCCAGCATCCGATTATGGACCGCGAGTCGGTTGTGCTCACCGGTGAGCATGTCACGCTGGACGCCGGTACTGGCTGCGTGCACACGGCGCCGGGCTTCGGTGCAGACGACTTTATCGTTTGCCAGAAGTATCATATCCCGATTATCGTCCCAGTGGACGGCAAGGGCTATGCGACCAAGGACGCAGGTAAGTATGCCGGTATGTACTACGAAAAGACTACGCCGGTCATTCTGGACGATCTGCGCGCATGCGGCGCGCTGCTCGCCATCGAGGATATTGTGCATAGCTATCCGCACTGCTGGCGCTGTAAGAACCCGATTATCTTCCGCGCAACCGAGCAGTGGTTCTGTTCGGTCGATGCCCTCAAGGATGACGCGGTTAAGGCCTGCCATGAGATTACCTGGCTGCCTGGCTGGGGCGAAGAGCGCATGACCTCTATGATTATGGAGCGCTCGGACTGGTGTATTTCCCGTCAGCGTATCTGGGGCGTGCCTATCCCGATCTTCTTCTGTAAAAAGTGCGGTAAGCCGCTGGTCAATGAGCAGACGATCAAGATCGTGTCCGACCTGTTCCGCGCAAAGGGAGCAAACGCATGGTTTGAGATGGATGCAAGCGAAATTCTGCCGGCAGACATCCAGTGTGAGTGCGGATGCCACGAGTTTGATAAGGAGACCGATACCATGGACGTCTGGTTCGACTCCGGTTCGAGCTGGGCGGCTGTCATCGAGCAGCGTGAGGGGCAGAGCATTCCGGTCGATGTTTACCTGGAAGGCAACGATCAGTACCGCGGCTGGTTCCAGTCGTCTATGCTGACGGCGATCGCGACCAAGGGCATTGCGCCCTACAAGACGGTCATCACCCACGGCATGATTGTGGATGAGGAGCGTCAGAAGATGTCCAAGTCGCTAGGCAACGGAATCAGCCCGCAGGAGATTCTCAAGCAGTATGGTGCAGATATCCTGCGCCTGTGGGTATCTTCGGCTGATTACCGCCAGGATATGCGTATTTCCAAGGACATGTTCAAGCACCTGGCACAGAATTACCTCAAGATCCGCAATACCGCCCGCTATATCTTAGGCAACTTGGCCGGGTTTGATCCGAAGACCGATCTGGTACCGTATGATCAGATGTGCGAGCTTGACCGCTGGGCGCTGATGAAACTGAATGCTCTGGTCAGCAAGGTGATCAAGGGCTACGACGATTATGAGTTCCATGTTGTCCTGCACGCCATCCATAATTTCTGTGTCGTGGATATGTCCAACTTCTATCTGGACGTCATCAAGGATCGTCTGTACTGTGAGGAGAAGGACGGCGTGCTGCGCCGTTCGGCGCAGACTGCGATGTATGAAATCCTGGATGCGCTGGTCCGCATGATCGCCCCGATCCTGTGCTTCACGGCAGACGAGATTTGGCAGGCGATGCCGCATCGCGATGGCGATGATACCGCGAATGTTGTGCTCAATTGCATTCCAAAGGTCAATCCGGCCTGGAGCTTTGCGCAGGACATGTCTGATAAGTGGGACAAGCTGACTGCGCTGCGTGACGATGTCAACAAGGCGCTGGAGGAAGCCCGCAAGGAGAAGGTCATTGGCAAGCCGCTGGAGGCATGGGTCACTGTCTATGTACAGGATGATGCGGTTGCCGGCCTGCTGGAGTCTATTCCGGCGGATGAGCTGGCTGCGCTGAGCATCGTGTCCAAAATGCGCGTAATTCGCGGAAGCGGCGAAGGCATGCAGGGCGAGAACCTGCCTGGTGTCCAGATCGCAATCGAACGCGCATCCGGCGACAAGTGTGAACGCTGCTGGATGTATGTAGATTCGGTTGGTCAGGATGCCAAGCATCCGACCCTGTGCGCGCGCTGCGCTGCTGTCGTGGGATAAAATTGGATAACTACCAAAGGGCAGGCAGCGATGCCTGCCCTTTTTAAAGGAGTTCTTTCTATGATCGTTATACTTGCGATTGTACTGATGGTACTCGTCGACCAGGCGGTAAAATATTGGGCGTTGACAGATCTGTCCGCTCAGGGCACAATCCCGCTGTTGGACGGCGTCTTCCACTTGACCTATGTCGAGAATCGCGGTGCGGCTTTTGGCATCCTGCAGGATCAGCGCTGGCTGTTTCTGCTCATGACGCCGGTCATTCTGGCGGTCCTGGCCTATCTGCTGCACAAAAATTATATTCGTACGCGGATTGGGCGATTGTCGTTATACCTGATTGCAGCCGGGGCAGTCGGCAATTTGATTGACCGCGCATGGCATGGCTTTGTCGTCGATCTCTTCGATTTCCGGCTTATCCATTTTCCGGTGTTCAATGTCGCGGATATTTATGTCGTGGTCGGTGTGCTGCTGTTCTTTTATTATTACCTCATTCAGCACGATAAGGCGGTGCAGGGACATGACTGAGCAGGTATTTTGGGTGGGCGATGATGACGCGGGAAAACGGATCGACGCCTATCTCTCCGAACGGCTGACCGGTGTGACACGCAGCATGGTGCAGAACTGGATCGAACAGGGGAATGTCTGCTTGGCATCCGAAAAACCAGTGAAGAAAAACTATAAGTTGGCAACAGGCGAGCAGATCCTTGTGCAGATGCCCGAGCCACAGACTGTCGAAATTTTGCCCGAAGATATTCCCCTGGACATTGTCTATGAGGATTCCGATATCATTGTCGTCAATAAGGCGAGGGGAATGGTGGTCCATCCGGCAGTGGGAAATTGGAGCGGCACGCTGGTCAATGCCCTGATGTATCACTGCGGAGATAGTCTATCTGGGATTAACGGTGAGATTCGGCCAGGAATCGTCCATCGTATCGACAAAGATACCAGCGGCCTGCTGGTCGTTGCCAAAAATGATTTGGCGCACCAGTCCCTGGCCGAGCAGATTGCCTGCCACGCGGCGGCGAGAGAATATCAAGCAATTGTGGTCGGCGCTCCACGTGAGGATACAGGTACGATTGACCGACCGATTGGCCGGCACAAAATTGACCGGAAGAAAATGGCCATTGTGCCGGACGGCCGCAGGGCAGTGACGCATTATCAGGTGATGGAGCGGTATCGCGGCTATGCCAGGATGAAGTTCCAGCTAGAGACCGGGCGGACCCACCAGATCCGTGTCCATATGGCATCGATCGGCCATCCGATCATTGGTGACCCCTTGTATGGCCTCAAAAAGGACCGATTCGGCTATTTAGACGGACAATGCCTGCATGCATACCGTCTATCGTTGGACCACCCGCGTACGGGGAAACGAATGGTCTTTGAAGCGCCGCTTCCGGCGTACTTTACCGAAATTTTAGAGAAAATGGTGCGGGAATATGGGGAAATTTGATGGGATTTTGCTGTTGAGCGATATGGACGGTACACTTTTGGACGACCAAAAGCAGATTTCGTCTAAAAATCGACAAGAAATTGAGCGGTTTACGGAAGCAGGCGGGATTTTCTGTATGGCAACCGGCAGGCCGCCTATGACTACGGTAGATTTTGAGCCGTTTTTGCCTCCAAACATGCCAAAAGTCTATTTGAACGGTGCGCTGATTCGTTCGGGAGATGGCGCTGTGATGCAGGCATGCCAGCTGCAATCGGAAATTTGGACCTTGATCGGTCAGATCACCAAGCAATTTCCGCAGGTTGGCTGCGAACTGTTTGCAGAAGACCGGATCTATCTCTATCAGGCCAGCCCAGAATCTATGCAGCATCAGCAGATGTCTCATTGTGAATTTACCGATTTCGCGGCATTCCGAAAGACAGATGTGCTATATAAGGCTAATTTTACCGGCCAGCCGGATATTTTGCGGCAGGTGCGCGAGGTGTGTGCAGCGATGTTGGAGCACTATGCAGTTGCATCATCGACACCGACATTTTTGGAGGTCACGCAGATGCAGGCCAATAAAGGTGAGGCATTGCGCTTGCTAAAGCATAAGCTACATGCGCGGCGGGCATACGCCATTGGCGACAGCGGGAATGATTTGTCAATGCTTCAGGCTGCGGATTTTGCATTTGCGCCGGCAAACGCGGATGCAGAAATTTTGCAGTGTGCAGATTGTGTGGTAGGCCGCAACACAGAGGATGCCATTGCGCAGGCAATCGCGCAAATAGAATGTGCTGCAAAGCAATAAATGTATAAGCACAGAAAAATCCGCCGGATAGGGCGGATTTTTTGATGGATTATGAATTAAACAAAATAAAGATTTTGTTTAATT
>ERZ1643249.812-NODE-812-length-33341-cov-12.683230_pt1 | contig 33341 bp, 33 predicted proteins | sample MGYA00579263_ERZ1643249 | MGnify/ENA primary metagenome ERZ1643249 (study PRJEB29033, sample SAMEA4952264) | chicken gut metagenome | biome: Broiler Chicken; feature: Gastrointestinal Tract; material: Caecum | place: Ireland | collected 2018 | study: Broiler...
ATACCTTTTTCCTTTAAAAATTCAATCATCTTACTAATAGCATCTTTTTTATTATTAATTCCATCTAAGAAATCAGAATTAATCATTACTCCATCTCCTACATAAGGAAGAGTATCATCACTAGGGTTCTTAATTACAGGAATAATATCAATATTAAATTTTTTAGCAAAGTCATAGTCTCTTCCATCATGGGCCGGTACTGCCATAATAGCACCCGTTCCATACCCCATCATTACATAATCAGAAGTATAAATAGGTACGCTCTTACCATTAACTGGGTTAATTGCCTTAATTCCTTTTATAAGTACTCCAGTTTTGTCCTTAACTAATTCTATTCTTTCAAATTCTGTTTTCTTACTAGCAACTTCCCTATATTTATATATTTCATCCATATTTTCTATAATATCCTTATTTTTATCTATTAATGGATGCTCGGGCGCAATTACCATAAAAGTAACACCAAATAATGTATCTGGTCTAGTCGTATATATTTTTAACTTGTCATTAATTCCTTCTATTTCAAAATTAACAAAAGCACCAGTCGATTTACCTATCCAATTTTCTTGTTGTAATTTAATTTTAGGTAAATAATCTACATATTTAAGTCCTTCTAATAATTTTTCAGCATATTCAGTGATTCGTAAATACCAAACATCTTTCTCTTTTTGAATAACATCACTATGACAAATATCACATTTCCCACCTTGAGAATCCTCATTAGATAAAACAACTTTACAAGATGGGCAATAATTAACTAATGTTTTATCACGAAAGGCAAGTCTATGTTCAAATAATTTTAAAAATATCCATTGTGTCCATTTATAATAATTTTCATCCGTCGTATCAATAACTCTTTCATAATCAAAGGAAAATCCTACCCTTTTTAACTGATTAGTAAAATTTTTTATATTATTATCCGTTACTATTCTAGGGTGAATATTTGTCTTAATTGCATAATTCTCCGTAGGAAGTCCAAATGCATCAAATCCAATTGGAAAGAGTACATTATATCCTTCCATTCTTCTTTTTCTAGCTATTACTTCAAGTCCTGAATACGCTTTGATATGTCCTACATGCATCCCAGACCCAGACGGATAAGGAAATTCCACTAAACCATAAAATTTCTTTTTACTAAAATCGTCTTCCGCCTTAAAAGTTTCATGTTCCTTCCAATAATTTTGCCACTTTTCTTCTATTTTTCTAAAATTATACATCACTTTTTCCTTCTTTCTTTTGATAATGTCTTCCAAGTAATCCATAACAAATAATGATTAATAAAAATAATAAAACAGCACCAATAATTAATTGCCAAATAAAACCTTCCACTAAATACAAAACTATTATATATATAGTTGCTACAATAAAAGCATTTATAATGGAATAAGTCCATAAAAACTTTTTATAATTAATTTTTTTGACATCTAATTTATATAATACCACTAAGTAAGCAAGCTCAACAGGAATCTTTTTCTTATCAAGTTTTTTCTTCTTTCTTACAAATACAAAATAATTAAATATAATCATTATTAGAAAAACAATCACATACTCAATTATAATTCCTATAACTTTACCGTCAATCATTTCTTACCTCCTAAAAAAATACACCCCTAAATATCTAGGAGCGTATAAACGCGGTACCATCCTACCTTATTACTCATATTTATAACGTAATTACCCGGCTTAAAAGCAACTAAAAAGACAAGTTCATAATTATTGTTTATAAGTTTTCACCAACCACTTACTCTCTATCAAAACTTTAATTATTACTACTTCTTTCCTTTGTTTTGTTGTTATTATACTATACTTCACTTAGATACTCAAGTAGTTTTAAGAATAAATTAACAAATTTAGGTTCCAATTTAAACTTTCTTAATTTTCTTATTTCAATTCTTTTTTTCTTAATTGGAAGGCTACTAAACATAATGGCATCCGCTTTTTCCTTTAGAGTTGTTTCAATTTCCAAGTCATCAATTATATTAGCAATATCATCATTTATTAAATTAACAGCATCTATTTCAATATCTTGACCTGTACAATTAACTCCAACATTAGCATTAAATGGTACTCCTTCAATTTCTATTACAAAATCATTTTTTAGAGTATACGTTTTAACCTGAACTGGGCTTCCATTTACATAAACAATGGTATGACAACTTCTTGTGTTTCTAAATCTAATTTTATAATTTCTTCTTTCCGGAATAGCACTACATGTTCCTTCTAAATATCTAATAGATAACATATAATTGTCTTTTTCATACTTAAATTCATAATTAGTAATTAAATAATTTCCGTTCTTATAATTATATGTTATTCCATCATCTTCATATAAATTATATACATTACTAGCTTCAGGGAAAACTTGAAGTTCTATATTGACCGGAGGATTTGTTCCTTTATCTAAAGATAATGGAAGTATCGTACCAGCTTTACAAAAAACAGGATAATCTTCATTCTTATAGAAATTCATATAATATTTATTTCCTGGATATTTTCTTCCGCTTTTATAATCAAACCACATTCCATCTGGAACAAAAACTCTTTGAACGACGCGGTTCATTATATAATTTTTGTGTTTAGTAATGGGAGCTATAAACATTTCACTACCAAAGAAATATTGATTTTTATACAAAGGTTCATCATATATTTGCGGATATTTATAATAAAATGGTTGAATTAAAGGAGCTCCCGTTTTATGATATATATAACTTTCCGTATATAAATATGGTATTAATTTATGCCTTAGTTGCATATATTCCCTAATTACTCCTAAATTTCTTTCATTCCATCTCCAAGGCTCTCTTTTATAATATTTTCCGCCATCACTTGCTAATAAAAAAATCGGGCTAAACGTTCCAAATTGAATATATCTTAAATATAGTTCATCAACTTCTACTCCGCCATGATATCCTCCTAAGGCATGAGCTATAAAACTAACGCCAATATTAGATGCTGATAAGTTATAATATGGAAGTGCATTTAATGTCTCCCAACTAGCTTTAGTTCTACCCGTATAAATAACTGGGTATCTATGGGGAGCTTTGCCGCAATTTCTAGATAAAATTAAACCACGCACATTTTTAAGTGTTGCAATTTCCGTATAATGATAATGATTTAATAACCATAAATTACGAAGATCTTCTATTTTATTATAACCAATGCTAAAAAAATCAACTCCAAGTGATTGTAATGGTTTAATATATGCATTAAAGTATAAGGCTAATCTTGTCATGTCCAAAGGGAAAAATGATAAATTCTTATAATTACCTAAATATTTAGTTAACTGTTTATACATATTATCTTCACTACTAACGCCAAGTTCAGGATCAACTTTAAGTCCCAAAACTATCTTCTTTTCATTTAAAAATTGTTTTATCACCATTGGATCTAAATAAGTTGCATCAAACAAATAATTATTTTTACTATTATGCCACTTATCCCCTAATGTCATAATCGATAATGGAATGTTATTATCTTCAAATTTATTTATTAACTCGATAACACTATTAGTCGTATACATATCATTTTTATACCACCAATTACCTAAAGCGTATCTTGGGATAAAAGAAGGATAGCCAGTTAACATATAATAATCCTTTAAACATTGCCCAAAATCTTTTTTATACACGAACAAATAAACGTCAGTTTCTTTATTTTCTCTTTCAATAAAATTATCATCATCATTTAAAACAAGTGATAAAGAATCATCAATGGCAGTAAAGCCATCCATTGAATATAACCCTTTATTTAATTTTAAATTTCCTTCAAAATTATCTAACGAATAATTTATTCCACCAAAATTTCTAACTTCAGGATTACCATAATACCATTCTTTATCTGTCCCGTTTAGATTAACTTTTAAAGTATTACCTGTTGCTATTTTGCCTCCAACAAAAGGTTTATTTTTTACATAAGCCAAAGTTAAATATTCCGTTTTTATTTCAAGCAAAGCTTCTGTTTCCGTTACACTAAACTGAATTGGTTCAAAATTTCTAAAAATCACATTTTGTGTTGCTCTATCTTCAAACTTACCATTTTCACTATATTCAAGTCTAATTAAACGATTAGTTAAAACAGTAAATCTATATTTATTACCTTGAATAATTGAAGCCTTATTAGCTATTAAAGATTTCTTATCATTTATAAAAAACGAAGACATACTAGCCATATTATCACCCATATTCTCTAACATAAATTATATTATAAAAAACCTAAAAATACAAGTTGTAATTTTAGGTTTTGTAATTTTAGGTTTACTATTATTTGTAATTAATTATTTCATCAATAACATTTACATCATCGTTAATTAATTCAACTACCACAGGAATATTAAATTGGGAAAATTTTTTCAAAAGTATTTCCGGTTCTTCTAAAAACAAATGGCTTCGTTTTATCATTAAGTTATCTATATCTTTTATTCCAAATGATTTTAATAAATCTCTATTCTTTTTTACTTTTTCATAATTACAAGCTAAATTTAATACACGGTCATAACCAATTTTATCAATTAGCTCATCAATAAATTCATCAGAAATACCAATTAATAACATATTTTCTATCATAATTATGACCTCCCTTTAAATTTAATAGTCTTTAAACACTCTCTAATTTTTTCCATCTCTTCAATATTTAGCATACTATTTCTAGTGATTACATACACAAGTAAATCTTTGTCATATTCTATACTTGAATTACTAATAAGTGCTTGATATAATCTAAGTACTTTTATTCTCGATATAATAACTCCATCAAAATTATAAATTAAATCATTATTTTGATCTTTATATTTATCATCTAGTTGGGTTATTAGAAAATCATTTAACGCTAATTCCGTAATACGATTACTATCGCTGTTATTAATTACTGAACTATATAACATGTATTTGTTTTCATCTAATTCCTTTGAAACATCTACCGCACCATATTTACTAAACGTATCATCACTAGATATACCATATTCTCTATTTTCTTTAAAGGCTCCAATTAAAGCAGTTGATGTATATCCATTATTTTGACGATATGTTCTAAAAATATTTGAACCAATAAAATTATTTGAACGAGCAAATTTTACTTTATATAAGTTTAGGGTATTATCTAATAATTTAGAAAGATTATCTTGATAATAGTATACACACCCAGCTTCAATAGCAATATCCAGTTTATCCATTACATCTGATGATGTTAAACAACTAAATCCATTTCTTACTTCACCATTTGGGTACCTAAAAGAAAATCCATATAACATTAATTCGGAATATACTTCTTCTATAGTTTTAGTACTAAATGTAAAGAAATCTTTACAATTGGAATATACAACATCTACAGGTATTCCATTATCTTTTAAGAATTTACTATTATTTATAAATTTATTTAAAGATCCACTAGTAGTTGTTCCTTCTTTTCTAGGTCCATGTCCGCCACCAGGAAGTAATTTTATGCTTCTTCTCTCTTTAATACTAGGATACATCAATGTAGGTGAATCACGGAATATCTTTAAATAATTGAGACTATTTTCTTCAGCAGTATTAATAGCTTCTGTTATTTTGGAAACTGAAGAATATAATAACACTTTAACTAATATTTCTGGCATTTCAAAAATATGAGTAAGTCTTTTGTCACTTAAGAACTCTAATAATTCAGATATCTTATCATAATCACCATACTTTAATAATTTAGCTTTCCAATAGAGTTTAGCCTTTGTTATCTTATCAATTTTAGATTCGCTATTTAGTAAAGAAACGCTTTCCCAAACAATTCCATAATTTTTAAATAATTCATCTAGTTTTTCTTCAGATAAATTAGTTATTCCAAGACTATCTTCATCTATATCTTCTTCTTCATAACTATCTTTTAATCCATAATTTGCAAATATTTTTTCATTTAATTTATTAACATCTAAAAATATTTGCATTTGCTCTTCTAGTGATATTTTTTCTTGAGTTAATAACTCTGATATTATATTTGTCTCCGTTATTAAGAACATATTATTTTGTTCGCTTAGTTTAGAAAGTAGATTTTTATAATCTGCTAATATATTATTTAATCTATCAATATCTTTTTTCAAATTATCTTCTTTATGACTTGAAATTTTGTCTTTTATTCCTTTAAAAATTGATAATTGTTTTTCATCTAAACCAACATATGTTTTCTTTACTTTTTTTACTTCAGGTGGTAATTTTACAAAATCTAACAAGAACTTTTCTTCAGTAGAAGTTAATTTGCTTATATTTTTTAAATTATTAATAATATATTTGGCTTCTTCTTCAGTTAAATCCCATAAATTTTCTTCATCTAATTTAATAGCATACGATTCTAGGGAAGATAGAAGATTATATTTATTAATAGTATTATTTATATTTGAAATTTGTACTTCAATTATTTTCTTTAATTTTTCAATTCCATTCATGATAATACTCCTTCTTTAGCAACAACTTCATTTTTCTTCATAATAAAGTGCCCTAATTGTTTTTCATTTTTTTGTAAACATGCATTAACTTCCGCTTGAGCCGCACTTCTTTCTTCCTCGCTAAGTTTATCCCACTTAGTGTTAAATAATGCTAATATTTTTCTAATTTCATCTCTGTTTTTATAACATCTATCTAAAGCTTCTATGTTAATATCGCTTTTCTTAGATCCATCAGTATCTCCATAAGCTATCTCATGGACAAATAACACGCCCAAATTAAATTTACCATCATGAGATATAATTTGTCCTAATGTCGTGGAAAATTGGCTATAAAATATACGAACTTCCCCATTTCTTTCATTCTTTACTCTAAATTCTTTTAAAAATTCATTTGAATATTTATCTGATTTTACTCTGTGATTATCTTCTTTATTACTTTCAGAAACATAATCAGTTGATACCATCATTCTTAACTTATCTAGAGCTTGTACATACCCTTTACCTTTTTGGGTTATACTAGAATCTCTTTCAATATCTTCTTCTATTTCCGATACTACACTAGAAGTTGGCGTAGGGAAAACTATTACATTACAAAATTTATCAGCACTGTTATAAAAATCTTTACCTAATTGTTCTAAATCATTTACTTCATTTGGATTAGAATATGTATAATCTTCATATACTTTTTGTAATTGAACAAATGGTTCAGCCAATTCTCTATATATTTCTTCTGATAATGACAAAGTTTCTAGGCTCTTACTTTCATCATACATTCTTAAACTTTCAATATAATCCATTTTTTTAGATAATAATTGCTCTACAAATTGGCTAGCCGTTACTTTAAAGCTTTTATCTTTCTCACTTTTAAGTGCAACTTTATGAATTAAGTCATCTAATTCTCCTAAAAACATTAATTCTTCTTTTTTGTTTAATTCCTTTAATAATTTTTCATAATCAAACTTACTTTCTTTTAATTGTTCTTGTTCTTGCTTATCTACTTTTATATATTCTTCTAACATAAGTTCTAACTCAGCAAATAAATCTAAATTTAGTTTATCTTCTTGATAATTCGCTATCATTGCCTCTATAATATTATCTTTAATATCCATAATCATAAGATACTTTTGGCTTTTATAATCTGATAAAGTTTTATACAAAGCTAATCGTTCCTCTAATGGTTTATTCTTTCCACTTTTTTCAAGTACTTTCATCACCATATCAGTCATATTACTAGAATTAAAATTACCATTAATCAAATCCATAGCTTTTAAATATAAGTTATATTCTTTATCTGATATCTTTGATTTTAACCATTCTTCAAAATTTAATGGTTTTATTACTTCGGGTTTTTGTTCTTCACGTACTTGTGATTGTTCTTTAACTAATTCTTCTTGTTTTTTCTTCACATTTTCCCTTAAAACAGCTTTTTTAATAATAGAATCCATTAATGATACATTTTTATCACATAAATATTTAGATAATGATATTTTTTCATCTTGTGTTAATTCTTGACAACTTTCTCTAATAAAATCATAAATTAATGCTAAACTATCACTACTTATTACATTATTGGTTGTTAAAGACTCTAATGATAGAGCTATTTCTCTTAATTTAAGAACATCATTTTTAGCTACGCGTTTATCATAACCATTATTTTTTATTTTATTTAATAGCTCATTTGATATATACTTACATGATAATATCGTTTGTTTTAATTTTTCAGTTAATTTTAATATATCATTATCAAAAATACCATTATCATTTATACTTTTAATTTCCAAAATAGCATTTAATATGTCTTGATATTCTGCTATATCCATTAATTTTGAATTATCTACTTCATCATAAAATGATTGTAATAAAGAAATATTAAAATTATCTTGTTTTTCATACTCATTAATAAAAGTATTTACTTTATCATAAGTAGAAGTATAATTTTTGTTTTGAAGTTCATCTAGTCTTTGTTCTAATTCTTTAATTTTTGTTTCTAATTCTTTTTTTATCTTAATTATTAACTCATTCATAATATTATTTCCCCTTATAATATCTTTTTACATTTTCTTTTTTTAATTTATTTGATATACATTTTTCTAATGCATTTGGAAAAGAAATTTTTATTTTTAATAAACTCTCTAATTCAGTTATTAAAGCAATTATTTCATCTAATTTATCTTTATCCTTTTTATCGCAACTAGAAATAGCATTTTTTAAAATTAAAAACTCATTTTCAATATAACTATCAACATTTTTATTATAAAAAGTTTCTGAGGAAGTTTTATTACCTTCTATTTTTTTACAAATGTTATCATATGAATTTCTTATCTCAAGCATTGATATATCTTCTATATTAAAATTTCTATTTTGCAAGTATTTTTGATAATCATCATATAATCTAAGTAAAATAACACTATGTAAATTATCGTTACTTAAACTAACACTATTAATAATATCTTCTTCACTAAACTTCATTTTATCCCTCCACTAAAAACATTTCCAATGCTAAATTTTTATCAATATCGCCTAATTTAATATTCTTATCCATATTTGCTAATTCATAAATTTTCTTCAATAAAATTTCTTCCGTATAGATATAACTATTTTGAATGGTTAATTTCACTCTATAAGGATGTGCAGATAAGATACTAGCTATTTCATCATTAGATTTATTTTGATTGTATAATCTTTTTACTTGATATAAAAAGTGAAATTGACTTCCTAGTAAGCTAATAATATAAATTGGTTCATAGTTTCTATTTAAAAAGTTTTGATATAGTTCAATTGATTTCTTTTTGTCTTTTTTTATCACACTATCTGATAATACGAATATTTCTTCTTCAATATTTGGTATAACTAAATTATCTATGTCACTATTTTCAATATGTGAATCATTTATTTTATATAAAATTAATTTATCTAATTCATTTTTTATATTATCCAAATCATCATTTACTTTACTTAAAAAATAATTTATATCCATTGACTTATTATTATCTTGTAAACTTTTTTTTATATAATCAACTACGTAGTCATGATTTTTATTTAATTCTTCAATCTTACCATATTTATTAATTATTTTATATATTTTTCTTCTTGTATCTATTTTTTCATTGGCACAATTAAATATTAATATATTAGAATTATTTTTACTTTTATCTAAAAATTCTTCTATTTTTTTATCGTCTACTTCTTCTTTAAAAGTTATATCTACGATAACAGCTTTCTTATCTCCGAATAAACTATTCATAGATAATTCCTCAATAATATTATCCAAATTATTTTCCATATCATATTTAATAACATTATTAGCATCTATATTATTTTTTAAAATAATATTATTAATTTTATCTTCAATTATTGAATAATTATTACCATAGAATAAATATATTTCCATATTTATCACTCACTTACTACACATTTATAATTATTAAAATTCATCCTATCGACAACTTCACTATATTCAGTTGCTTCAAAATATTCTTTTTCTGTCGTTACGCTTTCTTTTATAGTAAAAACATTATTTATATCATCATCTATATATTCCATTTTGGAACTAGAAGAAACGGGATTTATTTTATAATAAAGCCCCAATCTTTTATATTCATTATAACTATCTGTACTATTAAAGGTGTAAAGCATTATTATATTTCTTTCAACTAATTCATAATTAGTATTAAATATCAATGTGTCATTATAATCAACTTTAGCGTTAAGTTCATCATCTTCATATTCTTTAGTACATATAAGATTAAAAGTTTCTGGTTTAAATTCTTCTTTATGAGTAATAACAAAATAACTAGCTATACCTATTGCTATAGTAAATCCTAGGGCAAGAATCCATGCTGAAGACTTTGTTTTTTGTTCATCGTTAGTTTGTTTTACTTTAGGAATACATAATTTTTTTAAAGTGGATAATACTTCATCTTTAACTTTTAATGTATTAGATCCAATTATTTCTACTCTATCGATATCTTTTAAATCAAGCATTTCAAAGTCATTACTATTTACATTATTTAAAATATTCCATACAAGCTCTTTAACTAATTCTTCAACCTTTCCTTTTTCTTTAACATCTAAAACTACTAAAGTACTCTGTTTAAAATGAGATGAAGCATAATGTAAAACATCAGAAGTAATATCATTATTGTCTTTATATATTGTATATACATTACCATATTTTAAATCTTTAAACACGGCATATACATCTAACATATGCTCTTTTTCTTCTATTTTCTTTTCTAGTTCAATTACTCTTAATGTTTTACCTTTCATAATAAAATCATCCCTTATTCTTTTTCTATCTTCTTATTTATTAAATCATATATATATTTATTTTCTCCTATTATTACATCTATAGTATTTTCATTAAATTTAAAATCAATTTTATCATTATCTGTAAATGTTATTTTATCTTCTAATATACTTACAAAGTCTTTATTAAATACATCTAATGTTTTATTTTTTATAGTAATAAATATTTCCGTTATATAATCTATGTAATCATAACTAATATCTAACTTACTATTATTATCAATATCAATTATACCATATTTTTCATTATTTTTTACTATTAAATATTCATTATTTATATTTTTATATTCTTGATAATCATTAACCACTTTTCCTTCTATATAATCATAATATAGATAGTTTTTGTTATCATTTAAAATAAGATATTGATTATTTATTTTTTCATAAGTAGGGATTTCTCCATTATAATCATAACGATATATTGAGTAAACTAATCCATCATTTTTTATATCATCATAATTATTGGTAGTGCATAATTCATCATTACAATTATAAAAGTATAAATAATTAAAGAAAATACCATCTTCATATTTTATTTTGTATTCTACAACTAAATATAATATTATAATTAATATTATATAAACACCAGTTACCCAAATATAACTTAATTTAACTTTTTTTAACATAGTCTACTCCTTTTTATATATCGGTCATATAATTCTTCTAAAAAAGATATCACATAAGTATCTGCATACCCCATTATTATAATTGGAATTAATTTTAATAATGATATTTTATTTACAACAAAAAAGTCTGGTAATAAAATTAATAATTCAAAAAAGGCAATTGAACAACCCACTAGTAATATTTTCCTTTGAAGGTTAAGTGGTTTACAAATATTATATAAAAGTCTTAAATTAATAAATCCTGTAAGGACAACTACCAAAAGTCTTACTTCACTATAATTAATTTTAAATATATTAGTTATCATTATTACAAAAAAGATATTTACAAAAACGCATATTCCACTTGGAAGGGCATTTCTTAAAACATTTATTATAAATTTACCACTTACTTTATCGTAATTAGGCTCTAGTGCTAAGAAAAATGATGGAACTCCTACACAAAAACTACTTATTAAAGACAATTGAATTGGATAAAAAGGATACTCATGAGCTAATATTATAACTAATATTGACAAAAGAATTGAGTAAGTAGTTTTTACTAAAAACATACTTGCTACTCTTTCGATATTATTAACTACTCTTCTTCCTTCTCCGACAATTAATGGTAAAACACTAAAGTCTTCTGTAGTTAAAACTATTTTTGATACACTTCTAGCGGCACTAATTCCTGATGCTAGTGCGATAGCACAATCAGATTCTTTTAATGCTAATATATCATTTACTCCATCACCGACCATTCCTACTGTTTTGGTTTCTTTAAGTGCTTTTATAATTAATTGTTTTTGTTTAGGAGTACATCTTCCAAAAATTGTATAATTATTAACTATCTTTTTTAATTCTTGGTAATCATCAGGTAATTGTTTTCCTTCTATGTATTTATCATAATTATCAAAATCTAGGGCTTTCATTATATTAGATACTGTAATAGGGTTATCTCCAGAAATAATTTTTAAACTTACTCCTTGACTTTTAAAATAATGAAGAGTATCTTTAGCATTTAATCTAATATTATCTTTTATTATTATAAATGCTATTACTTTAGTATCACTAGCAACTTCTTTATCTAATGTTTTATTTGATTTACATAAACTAACTATTCTATATCCTGCTTCAATATATTTATCTAAATACTTACTATATTTATTTATTTTTTCTCCTGTTATATATTCAATAGCGCCTAAATAATAAGTAGCCTTATTTTTAAACATTTTAGCGCTATACTTACGATAACTAGAAAAAGGAACATTGTCTACTTCTTCATACTTATTACCTTTCTTAAAGTAATTAGAAATTGCAATATCAGTGGCATTTACAAGTTTAGAAGGAAGCATATTATACATAATATCATCTATATTATCATCACTTAATTTTACAATATCTATTACTTCCATAGTTCCATCAGTAATAGTACCAGTTTTATCTAAACACAAAACATCAACACATGATAACATTTCAATTCCACTTAATTTTTGAACAATAACCTTTCTCTTAGCCATCTTTATTACTCCAACAGTAAGAGCTAGACTAGTCAAGAGCACTAAGCCCTCAGGAATCATTCCTATTACTCCTGCAACAGTACTTAGAATTGCTTCGCTATAAGTTTGACCGCTATAAAAGTATTGTGATATAAAAAGCATAACCCCAACCGGAACAATTAGTATTGTAATTAATTTTAAAATTTTATTAACACTTTTCATTAAATAAGAATCTTCTTCTTTAATACTACTTGCTTCTTTTATTAATTTATTTTCATAATTATTACTACCTATAGATATTACTTTTGCTAAAGCATCACCACTTATGATTACAGCACCTGATAATAATTTATCACCTTTTCTTTTGATAACTGGATCCGATTCACCGGTAATAATTGATTCATCTACTTCTAAATTAGAACTTTTTACAATTTCAGCGTCTACCACAATTTGATCTTGTGAAGATAATACAAGTAAATCATCTAAAACTATTTCTTCTACGTTTATCTCTATTATTTTTCCTTCTCTTTTTACCTTTACCTTTTCTTGTGTTGCTATTTTTAAATGATCTAATATGTATTTAGCTTTTATTTCACCACCAATAGCAATACAAGTATTTATAATAATAATAATAGCAAATAACCCATTTTCAAAATAACCTGTTGTAAAAACAAGAATTAATAATCCAATATTAATAAAATTAAATAGTGTCAAAACATTTGACATAATAATTGACTTTATACTTCTTGTATGTTTAATTTTTTCATTATTAACCATCCCTGTTTGAATGCGATATTCTACTTCTTGTTTAGTTAAACCATCATACATAAATATACCTCCTAAAAAAGGGCATATACTGCCCTATCTACTGAAGTATCCACCATAAATTTGTGGAAAATAGAAAATATTTCTTGGATTAAAGGAATAAGAATTAAATGAGTAAGCATTATGCCCTTCTGCAAGTCCAAAATGCAAATGTGCCCCAGTCGTACATCTATCATATCCTCCATGAGCAGTTGAAGTTGAGCCTCCACCCATTCTTCCAATGACAGTACTTGGGAATACTATTTGTCCATTACTTACAGATATAGATAATAGATGCATATAAACAGACGTATAAGCTTTCCCATTTACGTTATGATAAACATACACCATATTACCGCCGCAAGTAGAACCATATACTACTCTAGCAACCATTCCTTCTGCTGTCGCATATACATTAGTCCCTTCAGCAACACAAGATAAATCTATTCCATGATGTTCACTTCCTGGATTCCAATCTTCACGATATGTTGTATATTCACTAGTAACACATCCCCATAATAAAGGATAATTCCAACCATCAGCGGTAGGAACACTTGTAGCTTGACAAGTCGTTATATCTTGATATCTCGAACATCCTTGTGCTTCATATACTTGAATTTGCTTTTTCATGTCTGCAATATCTTCTTCAATAGTTGTTCCCTCTACTTCTAATTCAGAAATATTTGCTCTTAATGTCGTTTGTTTATCATTTAGAGTTTTTCTTTGACTTTCTAAGTCTTTTTGTTTATCACTTAACGTTTGTTTTTTAGTATTTAATTCAGCTATTAACGTTTCTAATTCTTCCATTAATTTATTATTATAACCAGACATTTGTGTTACAATAGAATATCTATATATAAAATCTGTATAACTTTCTGCTTCAAATAAATACTCTAAATATACATTACCTCCACTAGTTATTTGTAAAAATTTCATAAGTTCATTAGTTTCATTCTTTTTTTCTTCTATTTTTTTATTGCTATCTTCTATATCTTGTTCTGCTTGTTTAATATCTTCTTGGGCTTGTAAGATAGATGCATTTATAGAATTTATTTCTTTTCCCAATTGTTCTAATTGTTGTTCATTTAATTTTTTACTACTATTTGCTTCTTCATATTTTTTTTCTAAATCAGCAAGTTCATTATAAAAATCGTTTAACGATTTAGCTTCTACTTTTATAGGTATTAAGAAAACAGATAGTAATACTATTATCATAGTTAATTTTCTCACTTTATCACCCATAATAATTATATAAATTATTAATATGTTTGTCAATTAAATTACTGAAAGAAAAAATAAAGATGTATATCTTTAACAAGCATCTTTATTATTATTTATTATTTATTATTTATTAAATCAAAAGTTCTTTCACATTTTTTATCTAATATTTTTCTTGCTATATCAATTATAGTATATATAGATATTTCATTAAAGTTATCTATTTTTTCCTTCATATTATTCCATAATTCATCATCACGAATTAAATCTAGAGTTTTATATCCTTTCTCTGTTAAGCATTTAATTTTATTATCCCTAAATACATCATTATCATCATAACTTGCTTTATCTAAAATAATTAAATAATGTTCTCTAACATAAGCATTTATATTTTTTAACTATTTTGTTTTATAAATTTTTTATATTTATCTTTTTTAACTTCTAAAGTCTTTTTTATTTCATTTAGTACCTTATGTTCTAATATACTTACATAAGACCCGGATACATTTAATATGTTTGCAACTTCTCTAAGTTTATAAAATTTACCATCAAAAAGTCCATAACGATACATAATGATTATTTTTTCTCTTCCCTCTAAATTACTTATATATTCTTTTATTAAAGAAATAATTTCTTTTTCAATATATTCTTCTTCTAGATTAATATCACAAGGCAGGGTATCTTCTAAAGTTAAGTCTTTTCCATCGTGTTCTATATCTAGTGATTGATTAATACTAATATTATTAAGACATTTTTTATTACTTTTCATATAAACTAAAATTTCCTTAATTATACATTTTTTAGCATAAGAATAAAAAGGTACTTGTCTATTTATATCAAAAGCATCTACACTTTTTATTAATCCAATTAAACCAACAGATATTAGTTCTTCTTATCATAAGGAGTTATATCAAAATTTTTGTTTACTACTTCAATGACAATTCGCATATTATGAGTTATAAGTTTTTCCCTTGCATTCATATCACCTTCTGATAATTTAATAAAGTTATCTAAAAGTTCTTCGTTGGTTAATGGATTAGGAATATTCTCACTTATATAAAAATTATTTAACATAACTACCAAAACCTTTCAAATTTTATTATATATTATAACGAAAAAGAAAAGAAAAGTAAATTAAAATTTAATTAATCTACCTTTCTTAAGTAAGTTTAACATAGTTATATTTTGCTCTGCTGTTCCTTTATAATTATTAATATTATTTTTTATAGCTAGTTTACTTCGATAAGTATAACTACTATCTATATTAATTTCATTTAGAGCATCTACTAGAGATGTTCCTTTGTAAGTTGGATTACTTAAATAAACATTATTATTAATTATAACTGAATCATTTACCCAACCAATATTACCATTATCAAGTAAATAAGGATTTTTTGCCCCACTTACTATTTTTGTAATTGTTCCTGTTATAACTTTAGGTTTTAATTTTTCTTCTGAATCACTAGATACATATACCCCATTAATACTTACAACATCTCCTACTTTATATTTGTTATTAGTTGTAATTGGTTTATCATTATTTGGTTTAACTATATTAAAGTAAGAATAAAAACTACTTATTCCTGTTTTACCATTAGTTTCATCAAAATAACTTTTACTACTTCTTACATCAATATGCGTGTATGTTCTACCATACCCTATTCCATTAAATCCTACTGTTTCAGCAGCACAACAAACTAATTTAGCATCAACACTACCACCACTACTTTTATTTACAATAATATCAACAGCAGTTCCTTTCGTGTGTTGACCATTTAAAACACCACCAGGAAGAGATGCTTCAAAATCAGCACTTCTATAGCCAGACGTAATTAATATACTTTTTATTTCATATAAATTATTTAAGTAATCATATAATTTTTCTAACATTACAACTAGGTTATCATCAATTAATATTTTATCAGTAGTAAGTTTATTACCACGATTATCAATTGACGCAAATTCCCCTACTTTAAAATGTTTACTTAACACTTTATCTTTATCATTTTTATATGAATATTCTCTTATCATTTTCCACCTCCATAATAATATATGGAGATTTATTTTTTTATTATTTACTAATAACTAAAAGATAGATTATTTTTTATTATAATCTATCTTACCAAATCTTCTATCTCTTTTAGTATATTCAATTATTGCCTTATCAAATTCTTTTTCATTAAAATCAGGAAAATATGTATTGGGAAAATAAAACTCAGCATAAGACATTTGCCATAACATAAAATTACTTACTCTAATTTCTCCACTTGTTCTAATCAAATAATCTATTGGGGGTAAATTTTGATATAAATATTCATTAAATAATTTTTCATCAATATCTTCAGGATTAATTTTATCTTTAATTATTTTCTTACAAGCATCTATTATTTCAAAGTGTCCTCCATAATTTAAGCAGATATTTAAAATACCTCCAGTATTATTTTTAGTTAAGTTAGTAAGTTCATCCATAGAGTCTAATACATCTTTTCTTAAATTTTCTCTTCTTCCTGAGAATACTACTTTTATATTTTCTTTGTTAAAATAATTTTTTTCTTTTTTAAATCCTTTTACAAATAGATTCATAAGGAAATCTACTTCTTCAGCACTTCTATTAAAGTTTTCAGTTGAAAAAGCATAAACACTAAATACTTTTATTCCCTTACTTAGTATATATTTACTTAATTTCTTTAAATTTTTAAATCCTGCTTCATGTCCCATACTTCTAGATAATCCTTTTTCTTTTGCCCATCTTCCATTTCCATCTAGTATAATGGCAACGTGATTAGGAATCTTTAAACTACTATAATCCATTAATATATCTCCTTATTTTTTTCTTTATATTCATTAAATAATTCTAAACATTGATCTCTATCAATATTTATAAGTTCTAGAGTTTTATTATCACTATTTCCTTTAATATAATTATAGATAAAATCATCTCTAAAGCCAATATCTTCTGCATCTTTTAAGTTAGTGCCATAATATACTTTCTTAATATTAGCCCACATTATCGCAGACAAACACATGGGACAAGGATATCCAGTTGCATACAATATATAACCACTTAAATCATGCGTTTTTAATATACTGCATGCCTTTCTTATTGCATTAATTTCGGCATGAGCAGTTGGATCATGGCTTCCTAATACTGTATTTGAACTAACTGCTATAACATTTCCATCACTATCAGTGATAACGGCTCCAAAAGGTCCTCCTAAATTTTCATTCATTGTTTTTCTTGCTTCTTCTATACCCAAATTCATCATATTAATATCTCTCCTTTTATTTATTATAACAAATTTTAATCTTTTAAACTAGAACTATTATTTACAAGTAATGTACTATATAAGAAAAGTATATCTTGATTAGTAAATTTTACTTTCTCTAAATAATAATTACTAGTTATATATCTAATATCAATAACAGTAATTTTAGAATAATATGGAATTAATAATGGTATTAGACTACTTCCAAAAGAATCTCTGAATACTACTAATTCTCTATTTTCTTTATTATTTGGATTATTAATAGTAATAAATGATGATGCTCCATCTAAAAATACATCATATGAGTCCATACCTGTTAATTTTGATGGATTATAAACAGTATTTAAATTAGGATTTTCTAAATATTCCACTGTGCATTCGTTAATAATATCATTAGTTAAATAAGTTATGGTATCAGGGGTTCCATTTAATGCGGCTTGGCCATAATAAACTCCATAAAATTTAGAATAAGTATTGTATTTGTAATTTATTTTCGTATACGGTAAATTAATTTTCTCTGATAACCTTTTTACTACTTTATCTAAATTTTCTTGCCTCCAATGCGTATCTGTCTTATAGTAATCATTAATATTCATTATATCTCTAATATCAATAGGTATTGTATTTAACTTTTCTATTTTAGAATATAATAAATCATAATCTATTTTTAAAAATAATTCATCTTCTACATAATAATTTTTATCAGGAATAACTAAAGAATATACTTTGTTATCTTCATTTAAAGTATCTATTATACCGTTAATTTTATTAATAAATTTATCTATAGACTCTGTATTAGTCGGATACTCTAGTTTGAATATACCATCATTATTTAAGTATATTTTATTATTATCAAGCATATTTAATATATAATAATTAACATTTGCTTTTATGCTTCTAAATGTATCTCGATATGGAAACTGATCTAACGAATAATCTTCAAAACCATCCATAAAACTTCCATCCATTATTTTATTTATTGTTAGTTTAGGAAATGACTCTAATTTTCTTCGTTCTGTTTTACTAATACTTTCATCTTTTATAAATAAACCTAATATAAAGAAAAGTTCTATTACAAAAACAAACGAAATAGTTATTATTTTATTTTTCATATACCCTCCTTAAAATCTAAAATACAAAAATGGATTAAATGAAGAATCTATTAAATAAGCCGTTACTAATATAATTATTCCTATATATATAACTGGTTCTAAAAATTCTAATTTTTTTAGTTTATTTCCTATTACTTTTAATAATGGTGTTGATGCTATTATTGCTATAATTAATAATACTAAATAACTTCTTATATAATATAATGTTTCAGAGTTTACTAAAGGTAAGTTAAAAAATCCAAACATACTAGATAAAAAGATTTTTATATCACCAATAGTTTCACAGTTAAATATTACAAAGCTAATGACTACTAGAACTGTTGTATATATATATTTAAATACTTTAGTTTTATTTAAGTATTTTCCATATAATTTCTTTTCTAGTACTAAAATAACGGCAAAATATAATCCCCATAAGATAAAATTCCAACTAGCACCATGCCAAAATCCTGTTAAAAACCACACAACAAAAATATTTCTTATCCATTTTAATAAAGATACACGATTACCTCCAAGGGGAATATATACATAATCTCTAAAGAAACTAGATAGTGATATATGCCATCTTCTCCAAAAGTCAGTAATAGATGAAGCCACTAATGGATAATTAAAGTTTTCTAAGAAATGGAATCCAAAGAATAATCCCAAACCAATTGCCATATCTGAGTATCCACTAAAATCAAAGTATATTTGTAAGGTAAATCCTACTGCTTGAAATACGTATGACATAACCGATTGATTAGTAAGTACTGATAATGAAGCACATAATTCACCAACTAAGTTTGCTATTAATACTTTTTTAAATAGACCAATTGCAAACCTTTTTACTCCAAGAGCAAATGTATCATAATTACTTTTTCTATTTTTTAATTCTTCAGATATTGTTTCATAACGAACAATAGGACCTGCTACTAGCTGAGGGAATAAACATACATAAGTTGCAAAGTTAAGAAAGCTTTTAGATGCTTCTACCTTTTTATTATATACATCTATTACATAACTAATTGTTTGAAAAGTAAAGAAACTAATACCTATTGGCATTACTATATACATAAATTTTATATTAGTATTAAATATATTATTTACATTTTCAATAAAAAAGTCTAAATATTTAAAATATAATAATTGTCCTATATTATAAACAAGTGTTATAATTAAAAATACTTTAGCATACTTCCTATGTTTTTCTATAAGGCTACCCATTATATAATTTATAATACAAGATATAAGTAATAAAAATCCATATTTAGGTTCACCATAAAAATAGAAAAACAAACTAAATATAAATAATACTAAATTTTTAAATTTCTTTGGTACTACAAAATAAACAATTAAAAGTATAGGTAAAAAATAAAATAAAAATGTAATACTTGAAAAAAGCATATATATTCTCTCCTTTAAATAAAAATCTTCCTTTTGGAAGACTTCTATAAATTATTAAAACTATTTTCTATTTTTTCAATTTTATCTTTTGTAGACATTATTAAAATAATTAAGTTCCCTTTATTTTTAACGACTATATCTTCTGCTTCTACGCATATCCATTTTCTTGGATTAGCATTTTCCTCTATTTTCTTTTTAGCCTCTTCAATATTTGCACCATCATTCATTCTAACAAGAACTACAGAATGAGGAATGGAACCAGCTGCAGATTCAGAAGCCATCGCTTCCTTATAATCAATATCTTTTGTCCCAAGATAATTTTCAATATTTTCATCGCTAATTTTTATATTAGTAAGCAACATTGGTCTTTCATCTTCTGGAATATCAGCATATACTTTTGTCATTATTTCTTCTAATGTACCTTCTACCTGTTTTTCACCGCATCCTGTTAAATTAAACATCATTGCACATACTAGGCATCCTAAAATTAATTTTTTTAACATAATATACCTCCTTTTAATTTTAGCCAGCTATATTCATTATATCAAAATATCTTCTTTTTGGGAACAGTAAAATTATTACTTTACACATTTAATGTTAATTACCGTTACAAATATTTTCTTGTAGTTGTTCTAACCCTGTTTTATCAGTTTCTTTAACACTAAGATTTACCATATAAATATCTTCAGAAACATCATCTAATGATTTATCGGTTATATGACTAACTACATCAGAAATATCATTTATAACTCCACTACCTTTAATTTGATAAGTAAATTCATAATACTTATTAACTTCTAAATTATCTTTTAAATTAGTAATAATTGGATGAGCAAAGGCACTATGTGATTGGAACTTATCAACAATAACATATGATTTTTCCGGAACTTCTGCTATATAACCATCTAATTTATCTACTATACGATATGTTTGCGTAAATGTACAATCATAGTATTTAGACTCTTCTTCTGTTTTGTCATCGTCTTTATTTTCTAATTTATTAATTTTTTCTTTATATGAATTAATATCTTCTTTATAAGATGTGATTTCAAAACGTTGCATTACAAGAAAGATTACACAAATAGCAATAATTGCAAGTAGTAAAGTTCTAATAATTGTGTCATTTTTTACTTTTTTCATAACAAATCCTTTCATTAATTAATATCAATGACTATAAACAATAACTACCCTCCTTTTATTTATATAGTCTTATATTATTTTATTATATTGTTAAATATATTTTAACATATTTTTATTACAAAAGATAGAATTCGTATTTATTTTATTGTATAATATTTTTAATAGTAGTAAAGGTGTTGGCAGTATGAAGAAGTTTTTTAAAAATTATTTAAAACGTAATCCTAAGGTTGATAATAGTACAATGTTAGGAATTTATTGTTTAGTAATTGTAATTTCCGGAGTATTTGGATGGATATATGAATTTATTTTTTACTATTTCAATAGTGGTATGAAGAGTTTTTATTGGCGTGGAAGTAATTTTTTGCCTTGGATAAATATTTACGCCATTGGTGCTATTTTAATAATCTTACTAACTTTTAAGAAAAGAAGAAATCCTTTATATGTATTTACAGTTAGTGTGATTGCTACAGGAATCCTTGAATATATCGGAGGATGGATACTCGAAAATTTAATGAATGTAAAATGTTGGGATTATACTAAAGAAATACTTAGTTTTGGTAATATTAATGGTTATGTATGTATAAGAAGCGTATTAATTTTTGGAATATTTAGTTTAGTTCTTATGTATATTCTTTTACCTCTTTGCTTCTATATAGCAAAAAAGATGAAGAAAAAACATTTCTTAATACTTAGTTATACCATTTGTGCAATCTTTTTAATTGATGAAATATATAACTTAGTATTTGCTAGATTATTTGCCTTACCTAGAGCATCTTCTATTTATCAAAAACTAGGTTTACCTTATTTATATTTTAAGTAAATTTAAAAGAGCAATAATTGTATCGCCCAAAGAAAAGCATAAAACTACAAGATAAGTTTTATGCTTTTTTATACCAATCTTTTATTATATCTAAATTTATATTTAAGGATCCTAATACTCTATCTTGATGTTTATCACCATGACAGTCAGATCCACCAGAAACATATAAATTATTATTATTACAATAATCTAATAAAAATTCTGTTTGTTCTTTAGTGAAATTACTATGGTAACACTCTATTCCATCCAAAAAATTTGCATCTACTATATTGTTTAAGAAATTCTTATGATCATTCATTTTATACACAAATAAATGAGCTAAAAATACTTTACCACCATTTTTATGAATAATATTAGCTACATCTTCTGCTTTCGGATAATCCTTTGTAAAATCTCTATATAATATAAAATCCTTATCAGTTGTACATTTTCTAAAGAATAGTGATTTATTATTCCATACTTCTTCTTCAATGTATTTTTTATTTTCTTCATATTTTATAACATCATAATATATAACATCAATAGGATACTCTTTATCTGGATTATATAATAAATTATTTGATAATTTTATATTATTATTTTTACAAATATCTACCATATCATTAAATTCTTTAATAAAACTATTTTTTACATTCTCTTCTCCATACATAGAATCTAACCATTCTTGTACTTTTTCTTTATTAAAATCATAAGCAAGTAACTCAATTTTAGTATCATCAAATACACAATTTATTTCGGCACCCACTAATAACTTCCCTTTATAATATTTACTTCTATCTACTTTTTCTAACTCAAAATAAGCTTTAGCACTATCATGATCTGTTATAGATAATACTTCTATTCCTTTTTCTTCGGCTTTTTTTAATAATTCTGTTACACTCCATGTTCCATCAGAATATGTTGTATGACAATGTAAATCTATCATCTTATTTACTCCTTTTCTTAGTTACTTCTAATAATTTATTTAATACTTCTTCTAAAGTAAGATCTGTTGTATCAATTAATTTTGCACTACATATATCAATTTGATTAACAAAAAATTTATTTTGCATATTCATTAATTTAGGGCTTATCCAATCATCTGATAATGTTTTTTCTCTTGTTTCATTTCTCTTTTTTACCATATTTGGGTTTGTAATTAAAAATATATATTTTATGCATTCATTTAATTGTAAATCATTAATAAAATGATAATACTCTCTTAATAGTTTGACTGAATTTATATAAATACCCCCAAATAAATTATTATCATCAAGTGAATATGCAACTGATACTGTACTTAAAAAAGAACGATCTAATATAGCATTTTTACCACTTTTTATAATGTAATATGCTAGTTTTACTCTTTCTAATTCTGCTTCTAAAAGAAATCTTTGATTTGCAATCTCTTCTTCTTTATTTTTAGGTATTCCATGAAGTTCTTTACCCATAAATAACTCTTTATGATTTTTTATAAATAAAGGTACTTCTTCAATTAATACATTATTTTCATCCTTAGTTAAAACCTTACATAAAGTAGTTTTACCAGAATTTGATACTCCATCAATTATTACTATATTTCCTAAATGCATATTATAGCTCCTTTAAATAGTCTAAAAGCATATCAATATTTCTTGCTATTTTAAAATCAAAACATGCTTCAATAAATAAATTGTCATCTCCTGTTTTATCTAAAGCTCTAGTATCTGTTTTATACCAAATACATGATAACTCACTTAATACTATACTTTGTATTTCTAATGGTACCTTAGCATTATTCATAATTTTTTTAGCATTAATCAAATTATTCGAATATTCTTTCCCAAACAATTTATAATCATCGACGTCATGAAGAAGTGCTATTAATGATACTATATTTAAATCGGTATTTTCTTTTTGAGCAAATTTTAAAGACATATTAAGTACTCTTTCTATATGTTTATAATCATGACCGGAATCATCATTCTTTAATAATTCATAAACTTGTTTTTTTACTACTTCTATCATCATTAATCCTTGCTCCTATTTCTACTTTTATAATAATTCATTACAGCACTACTTCTTCTGTAAGTATTACAAAATTTAGATAATTCTTGCAACATAATTTCTTCATCATCTACTGGATTATAGAACAATTCATTTTGATTAGAAAAAGGTACTGATTCATTACTTGGAATATTTGTAAAAAGACTTCCTACGACAACATCTCTTATTTGATATTGTAAAATATATTTTTTATATTGCTCTAAATCTTCGATTGTTATATTTTTTAAGACCGGTTTTATATATAAAACAATAGGAACTTCTTTTATCTTAAATGTTTCTAATCTTTCAAATACATCATCAGTATTTTTTTCAAAATAATCATGAAATGATATTGTTGCTATACTTTCAAAAATTATAAATTGCCCATAATATTTAATTAAAGGTAAAAATTCTTTTATATCATTCAAATTTATTTTCTTTTTAGTAGATATTTGAACTTGATTACCTCTTTTTAAAAAATATGATATTAATTTTAAAGTTTCTAATTTATTATATTTATCCCAACATTCCGAAAAGCATCCAATTGTAATTAATGTATCTTGCGTTAGTTTTGGTAATTGTTCTATCATTTTAATTATTTCTTCTGCTGATTTAGTATTAATATTACTATCTGAATTACTATATCCTAATTGTGGTAAATAACAATAACTACATTGTCCATTACATCTCATACTTGTATTTATAAAAATTCTTTTATCATCTTTAGAAAATAAATATCCATTATCAATCATAAAAATCACCATTAATATATATAAATATTTTAACATAAAATTATATATATATTATATTTAAAAAATACTATAATAAATAATTTCTTTAAACATTTAACTTATCTAATATTGTTAGTTTTTTTATTTTAAGATTACCTTTACCAGTTCCCAATTCTATTTCAGGTTTTCCCATTTTACCATGATAATCACTACCACCACTTACTAATAGATTATATTTATTTGCTATACTTAGATAGTAATTGATTTCTTCTTGGGTATGACTAGAGTGATATACTTCAATTCCCTGTAATCCATTATTTATCATTTCTTTTAATAATATTAATAATTCTTTTTCAGTTAACTCTAAAGATTTAGGATGCGCAAGTACTGGAATGCCACCACTATTTAAAATTAAATTAATACATTCTAGGTAAGAAATTCCCTTACCTACTTGTCTAGTTTTATTATAAGCGTCTATTAAATATTTATCAAATGCTTCTTGGATTGTTTTAGAATATCCATATTTAACACATAATTTAGCTAAATCAGGTCTTCCTAAATTATGATTAGCATTAACTAAATCCCTTATATCATCATATTTAAATCTTATTCCATAATCTCTTTTTATTTGTTCCATAATAGATAAAACTGAGTTAATACTGTTATCTTTCAAAATACTCATTTTATCATTTAATTCTTTATTATCTAAATCTATTCCATATCCTAGTATATGCATTCTTCCCCTACTTACTTTAGCAGATAACTCAATACCATTTATTACTCTAATATTAGAGTTTACTATTATTGGATTATTTCTATCTATTTGTTTAATTCCCCCAAGTGTATCGTGATCAGTTATAGCAATAGTTCCTATGTTCTTTTCTATTGCTAACTGAATTAATTTCATTGGAGATAGTTCCCCATCTGAATAATTAGTATGCGTATGTAAATCGATTAATTTTTCACTATTTTTATAGGGATTAATTATATTGTCTAAATAAATTTTATTTAAGGTTTGGAACATCATTTCATTTTCTTTTTCTTCCATTTCGTAAAATATTTCACTTGCTGTTTTTTTAATATTTTTAGTTAAAATATCAATAATTTCTTCTTTAAAAGCATAAAATCTTGAATTACTAGATTTATAATTAAAAAGATAATTTTCTATATCGTTTAATTTAATATTAATAACTTCAAATTTATTATTTTCCTCTGAACTAGTAAGTAGTCTTTTACTTAAATCAATTTTCTTATTAGTTCTTACAATATAATATTTAGTTCTATTTAATTTGTTTATAATTTTTCCATCTCTAGTAGGATAATCTTTTAAATAATTATAATAATCTATAAATGGTTCTATATCATCATTACTTACGTCAATACCTAACTCTTCTTTTAATTCTCTTATTAATGCTTGTCTATGAGTTTCACCATTATCTACTTTACCACCAGGAAACATAAGTATATCTGCATAATTTATAATTATGGTATTATATTCATCATCTATTATAATAGCTCTTACTTTATTAGTAACTTTATCTAATTCTTCATCTTTTAAATTATATTTATTATTTATTATCTTTTCCATATTATTTTTTTAACCTAAGTACCTTTCCTTCAACCAAATTCTCCACATTATTAAAATATTCCTTAGCTTCATCTGCCATTTGTTATTGGATCAAAACTTCTTGGATATAAAACTCTTGTCATATTTATCACTTCCTAATTGTATTATATAATCTTTTTTGCTATAATTAAAATACATATTTATTATATCTATTATAATTGGAGGTTATTATGAATATTGATTTTGAATTATATAGAATTTTTTATACCGTTGCTAATCATGGTAATATTACAAAAGCTGCTTTAGAATTAAATATATCACAACCTGCGATTAGTAAATCTATTAAAAATTTAGAAGAACAACTAGGAGGGACTTTATTTATTAGAACTAAAAGAGGAGTTATTTTAACAAATGAAGGAAAAGAGTTTTATAACTACATAAAAAAAGCAATTGAATATATAACAAGTGCTGAAAATAAATTTACTGATTTAATTAATTTAGAAACAGGTTGTATTAGAATAGGAATAAGTACTACTTTAACAAAAGAATTCTTACTTCCATATTTAGAAAAATTTCATAAGTTATATCCCAATATCGATATTGTGATTAGTACTAATATTTCTAGCGAACTTATAATTAAACTTAGAAATGGATTAATAGATATGATTATTTTAAATTTAAATACCGAAAAATATGATGATGATATTGAAATTATAAAATGTAAGGAAATTAATGATTGTTTTATTGTAAATAGCAATTATAAAGATATTATAAATAAAGAATTATCTATTAAAGATTTAAATAATTATCCTTTAATACTTCAAGCCAAAGAATCTAATACTAGAAAATTTATTGATAATTTAGCCAAAAAAAATAATATTATATTAAAACCTAATATGGAACTAGCAAGTTATACTCTAGTAGTAGCATTTACTAAAATTGGATTTGGTATTGGATATGCTACAAAAGAATTTATAAAAAAAGAATTAGAAAATAAAGAATTATTTGAATTAAAAATAAATGAAACTATTCCCCCTAGATATATTGGAATAGCCTTATGTAAAAATAATTTACCTAACTTTAGCACTAAAAAATTAATTGAAATAATAACTAAAAAGGAATCTTCATGAAATAAAAGATTTCTGTTTTTAATTTATTTTTTCTTATTATTTATCATCATTATTGCTTCTTTTAATGTATCTTCTAAGTTTTCGAATGGTTTATTCTTTGTTTCAACTTCATATAACCAATCTAAATATCTATTCTTTTCAGAATCATTTGGTCTTCCATAAACCACTTTATTGCTATTTTTTGAAATCCAATATCCAAATTCTACATTAGTTGTAAATGCTGGCATTTTAGGTAATGAACGTGGAATCCAAAATACAATGACATCTGCATTATATAATGCTTCTCTTTCCCACCATACTTGATTTACATAATCAAAACTATGATCATCATTTTCTCTTTCAGGAACGTATACAATTCCATCAAACTTTAATTCTTTTAATATATTAATAGCTTCACCTCTCCAAGATATAACATCATTACTTCTTGGGGTAGGTCCTGCTAAAAATATCGACTTCTCTCCTTTTGCTACTTCTTGACTTGCATAATTCACTAACATATAAACACCTCTTTCTATATTCATTTTAACATAAAATTATTAATATGCGACAAATAATATTCTTTTATAACATTTCATTGACTTTTATACTTCATAAATTTATAATAAAATAGACTAGAATAAAAGGAGAAGATATGAAATACATAAAATATTTATTATTATTATTATTAATTTTTTTAATACCAATTAAAGTAAATGCATTAGAAATAAATTCTAAAAATGCTATTTTATATAATATGAATGATGATGAAATACTTTTTGAAAAAGATTCAGATGAAGAAGTCCCAATAGCAAGTCTTACAAAAATAATGACTTCTATTGTAGCAATTGAAAACATTGATGATATAAATGAAACTGTTACTATTCCTAAAGAAGGACTAGAAGGTTTAGTGGAAGCAAATGCATCAGTCGCAGGTTTTAAACTTAATGAAAAAGTTACATATAAAGATTTACTATATGGTTCCCTACTTCCTTCTGGAGCAGATGCTACCCAAACTCTTGCTTATTATATAGCAGGAAATATAGAAAACTATGTTAAATTGATGAATAAAAAAGCAAATGAATTAAATCTTAAACATACACATTTTTCTGATGTAACAGGGCTTGATGATATAAACAATTATTCATCTGTTAAAGATATTGCTACTCTACTTAAATATGCATTAAAAAATGATACTTTTAGGGAAATATTTACTGCTACTACTTATACTACTAGTAATAAAAGATTAAAATTAGAAAGCACTTTATTATATTATACTAATACTTATAAATTAAATAATAAATATATATATGGAAGTAAAACAGGATTTACTGATATTGCCGGTTTGTGTCTTGCTAGTATTGCTAAATATGATGATATGGAATACCTGCTTATAACGACTGGAGCACCTTCAGAGACAAGATATCCTTATCACTTTATTGATGCCTTTAATATATATGACTATTATATAAATAATTATTACACCATTGATATTTATAATAAAGAAGAACCTCTAATATCTATAAATACTAATTACAGTAAAGAAGATAAATATAATGTATTTTTAGATGAGAATATAACTAAATTTGTAAATAAAGATATAAAAAAAGACGACTTTAAATTTGATTATCAAGGTGTTAATATAGTTACTCCTTTTACTAAAAAAGGTGAAATAGGAACCATGAACATAACACTTAACAATGAAACAATAAAAACCATATCTATTATGTATGATGGAAGTTTAACATTATCAATATCAGATTTATTACTTGATAATTTAATATTTATTGTAATATTTATCATTATAATTAACATTGTTATTATATTATTAACTAAAAAGAAAAGAAAAAAGAAACACAGAAAACAATAATCTCTGTGTTTTTAATTATTAAATAAAATTTTTTCACTTTTATAAGATTTAACAATAAACCATATTACTATAACTATATAAATTATTGTTGATATAAACATAAGAAATATTTCTAAATAATTTATTATTCCTACACTTATATCATTAAATACTAATGAAAAGTTTAGAAATGGAATTATTGATAATAACGTACTAGATTTAACTCCTACCATAAAAGCAATCATTCCTGGAAATAATGCAATAAACGTAAGAGGAGTTAGAGCACTTTGGGCTTCTTTAAAACTTTTACACATACTAGCTATTGCTATACATAAACCACTTATAAATAAAGAAAATACTATTATTACAAAGATACTCATAATAATACTTGGTATGCTTAATGTTATTTTAGCACTTTCATATATTGTAAAAGTATCATTAGCAATATTAAAGGCAATTAATGCTAATATTAAACTAAGTACTCCTGTTATAATAGATGATATTGTAACTGACAATAGTTTACCTACTATTATATCTCTACTTTTAATTGGGAAAGTAAGTAATGTTTCTAAAGTTCCTCTTTCTTTTTCTCCAGCGGTTGTATCTGTTGCAGGATATGTTGCGGATACAGTTATTGCCATTATTATAAATAAGAAAGCATAACTTACTATATATGATGAATAAAAATTAGTATTACCAATATTATTAGAATCTACTGTTATTACATCTAATATATTTTCAGGATTTATTCCACTATTTAACAATAAATCTTGTTGTAATATATTCTTATAATTATTAAAATAACTGTCCATAAAGATAGAAGCATAACTTCCACTTTCTGTATTTGAATTATAATTTAATGTATATTTATTATCCGTCTTAGTAACATATAAATATATTTCATCATTATTAAATAATTCTTTTAATTTATCTTCTGTATCTATGATATAATCAATATTCATACTTTTAGTTAGTTCTAATTCAGAATTAGATAAATCATAAGCAAATCCTATTTTATTATAAGCACTTGTATCTTTAGATAATTGTCCTTCAAACACTGCTGACATGCCTAAAACGATTAATGGTATTAATATTGGGATTATTAACATCATCGATAAAGATTTTTTGTCTCTAAATACTTCTCTTAATTCTTTTTTCAACATTTCAAATATTTTATTTCTCATAATTACCCCCTATTAGTTTAAAGAAAGCATCCCTTAAATTACTTGTATTTGTTTTCTTTTTAATTTTATTAGGAGTCCCTTCAATTATAACTTTACCTTTATTTACCATAATTACTCTATCACATACATTTTCGGCTTCTTCCATATAATGCGTTGAATATAAGATGCTTTTCCCTTTATTTTTTTCTTCTTTTATAAAATCTAATATTATTTGACTAGATATAATATCAAGTCCACTAGTAGCTTCATCTAATATGTAATATTTAGGATTATGAATTAAACATCTAGCAATATTTACTCTTTGAGTTTGTCCAGTAGATAAATTTTCAATACGGTTATATAAGAAACTATCCATATTAAGTACAGAAGATACTTCTTTTATCCTACTTTCTAACTCTTTTTTATTTACTTCATAATATTCTCCACACATTTTTAAAAGTTCATATGGTGATATACTATTATATATTTTTGTATTACCAGATAAATAAGCAATACTTTTTTTTATATCTATTTCATTCTTTTTATAATTTAATTTATCAAATAATACCTCTCCATCACTCGGAGTCATAATACCTGCAATCATTCTTAAAAGAGTTGTTTTACCTGCTCCATTAGGGCCTAATATACCTACTATTTCTCCTTTGTTTATACTAAAAGTAATATCATTTACAGCATAAAATTCTTCTTTTTCTTTTTTAGATTTTTGTTTTATAAATTTTTTCTTTATGTTTTTTACTGTTATCATAATCTCTCCCTATAATTATCTTTTCATATTAACAAATCTTCTAATACTGTAGTCAGGACTGTCACTACTTAAAATGCTACTAATCATTTTTTCACGATCATATTTAACTAAGACTTCTTCTAAGTCAAAGCTCTCGTTATGTTCTTTTAATATAACATATGATGCTGTATCTACTGAATCTTTTCCATAAGCCATACCAACCGCTCTAATTGAATAAAAATCTGTTTTAGGGCTTTTTTCATAAATTTTCCAGTGTACATGGCCTTGTATTATCGTGTCAAAAAAATCTACTCTTTTTCTTCTAAATAATGGTTCATCTTTAGCAGACAAATATCCTTTTACAAATGGATTATCAATTCCATACTTTCTTATTATATCATCTATCTCTTCTAATTGTTCGGGGCTATTAGTATACATAAATTGTGGATAGCCTTTCATACCGTAATCGATTCTACTTTGATATGTCCAAGTGCTATTTTTCATAAAATCTATTCTAACATCATTAGCAAAATGACATAATGCTAATTTTTTACCACCCACTAATAACTCAATTGAATGTGGAAATAATTTTATTTCCCCTATTTGTCTTTCATTAAGTTTAGATAAAGTCCATAATCTACTTTGTTCTTTTAATGTATTAAAGTATGCCATAAATGGACTAGATCCTAATGTAACATAATCTTCTGAATTACCTGCAATAGATATTACATTATATTCATCTAATAAATCTAATACTTCACTAGGATTAGGTCCTACCCCAATATTATCTCCTAAAGAGTATATTTCGATAATTCCTCTTTCAGATATATCTTCAAGTACTGCTTTTGTAGGCTCTAATAAGCCATGAGCATCTGTAAATATTGCTATTTGTCTACCTGTATATTCTTTCATAATTAATTATTACTCCTTTTGTATTATTATATAATTGTATATATGAATTAGCAATATTTATTAGTCAAAAAGTTCATCACTAAATCTATTAAAATATTTTTCTCTTTAGGATTAGACTGTGCAATTAATAAAGTTATTGCTACTAAAGTATTATTATCTATAATCTGTTTTCCATCTTTATATAATAAATTATAATAACCTAAAAAGTATATAAATAAAGTTGCTCCAATTCTTTTATTGCCATCAATAAATACATGATTCTTAACAATTAAGTATAAAAAATTAGCAGCTTTTTCCTCTATAGATATATATAAATCTTTACCATCAAAAGATTGATAAACTGCATTTATAATTGAATCTAATTCTTTATTTCTCTCTAAAGCAAATAAATTACTATCACTATTAAATTTTAATGTATTAATAATATTTATACAGTCTTCATAAGTAATTTTATCATTATTAATAGTACCTTTAGGCTTAATTATTCTTTTATGGTCATAATCATCAAGTAAATTTAAAGCATTAGAATAATCATTTATAACTTTTATTATTTCTTTAGCTTCATCACCACTTATTTTAGTGTCTATTCTACTAGCGATATCTATTAATTTAATTGTTTTTTCCAAATACTCTAATCTTTTATTATTTACAGCATAACCTTTAATTAAATAGTCTTTTAATACTTTATTTGCCCATTTTCTAAAAATAA
>ERZ1643249.815-NODE-815-length-33232-cov-14.276577_pt1 | contig 33232 bp, 22 predicted proteins | sample MGYA00579263_ERZ1643249 | MGnify/ENA primary metagenome ERZ1643249 (study PRJEB29033, sample SAMEA4952264) | chicken gut metagenome | biome: Broiler Chicken; feature: Gastrointestinal Tract; material: Caecum | place: Ireland | collected 2018 | study: Broiler...
TCTATAATTTGTTCACAATAGTTTTCAACTCTTAAAATATCTTGTGGCTTTCTGCTTAATATAGAATGGTTTACTAGATATTTCATTTACTTTGTATTCTAGTATTGTAAGAGTTATTGGATATGTAATTAGATATTCAGTAGGCTCTATAAATTGTAAATTTGTAGCTATTAAATGATTAATCTTTCCGTTCTTAATTGTGTAATTATAATTTTTAATAATTTCCAATAATTCATCATTAGGTTTTAATTCTTGTATCATCTTAAATTCAAGCATTAAAAATGTCCTCCTTTCCAGAAAGAGAACATATTAGTTTTATACGAAAAAACAACCTACAAACCTTATAGTTCGTAAGTTGTTATAATTTGGAGCCACTAAGCAGAATTGAACTGCTGGCCTACGGGTTACGAATCCGTTAAAGCACTTATTACAGTTTTTTATAAAGTTGTATAAAGTGCTTTATTTTCAACCTATACACCGGGTAAAACTATTATATTTTTATATAGATTTTCATAAACTATTACAAGTTCCGTCACTTTTTCGTCACTTTTTATAACAGTAATGCTTTTGCTAAAACTATAAGTTCTAATAAGTTAGTATTACTATACTGAAACTCTATAATTTATAACGATTTTTATATAAAATGTATATATATTCTTTAAAAAAAGTAGTATGAAAATCATACTACTTTAATTCATTTATTTTAGCATATTTATCTTTTAGAATATATATTGTTATTTTTTATGGTATATTTTTTCTTTACATTTTAATCCGCTTCTATTTTTGAAAATTATTTTGTATTAAAGGATATTTTTTCTAGTATTTTATTATGTATTTGGAATTGATGTTAATATTTAATAATTAAATTGAATTCTGATAGTATATTTTTTACTAATATTCCGTTACTGAACCACTTACAACTAAAAATACATCTTTATAAATAAATTCATTTTCTTTTTTATCAATTTCTAGTGCAGAAAGTATTGGTTCGTCTGGATAAAGCATTCCTGCATCTCCAGTTGTAATTTGTCTACTATATTCTGCTTCTCCATTTTTATCTAACTCAAGAACAAATTCATATTCATTTCCTGCCCAACATAATCCAGATGGTACCATTCTACCATTAATTATAATATTATTTATTTCTACATCTTTTCTTAACCTTGCTGTAGCAGTTAATTGAGCAGTTCCTTTATACCATGAATATAGTCCTCCACCATTTTCAACTTGAAAGTTGCTAAGATTAACATCAAAAATAATATAATCGTTAAAATTTTCGCTTGTCAATTCTATTACTTTAGGTTTATTTTCTTCTATTGGCAATTTGTTTTTATTGATAACAATAAATATTCCTGCTATAACAAGTAACATTATAATGATTATTAGAAATATAATTAATATTTTTTTATTTATTTTAGACATATTTTTCCTCTCCTTTTATACCAATTTAATCCTAGTCTAATTTAATCTGCATCAATATAATCAACTTCTGTTAATGTAAATGTTGCTAACATATGAACACCTAAATCTTGAATTAATGAATACTTCTTTTTAGGTTCTACAGTTCCAGTTACTCTATTTGCCCAACCTCCTAAGTCTATAATAATATTAATCGTTTTATCTATAGTAAATTTTGCATTTTCACCATGAGAACCTTCCCATAATACATTGCCATCTTCATCATAAATTGTTGCTTTTCTTGATGAGAATAATCCAACCCATCCAATTACAATATTATTAGGTATCTTTATTCTTACTTCTCCTTCTTCTATAAGATTAGTTAGTGGACATCCACAATTAATACAGCTTTTGCCTTATCTGATATTTCTTTTCCACATTCTTTACATTTTATTAAAGCCATTTATAACCTCCTTTTATTTTTGAATTGATGTTAATATTCCATCATCAAAATATAAATATCTTCCATTTCCATATACCCATTGCTCATGAGTACTATAACTTGTTACAGTTGTATTTATTTTCTTTGGTTTTCCCCATGTTGAATTTTCTGCTTCTTTTTTTGTCATTCCTATAGATGGTTCTTTTAATTTTTCTGGAAAAATAGTTTCTGAGGATTCATAATAATATATTGGATAATCAGACATTTGAAGTTCATCATATATTGTTGCTGTTAAGGTTTTGTTATTTTCATCTATTCTATATTCATCAAAAACACTTGGTGCATAAATTGTTTCCTGTTTTGAATCCAATTTTAGAATATTGTTATCAACACTAAAATTAAAAGTATATTCATCATAATAATTGTCAGTATTATATTTGGGGTCAACTCCAAAAATTATTTTCCATTTGTCAATTACAATTAAATCGTTACCTGCTCTATATGTTCCTTGTAAATTATCTAATAAAGTAATTTTAGAAATCAAATTAGATATATCCTTGTAAGTAATTTCAATGTTATTTGCTATTTGTAAAGCATTTTTAAACATACCATCTTCAAATTCAGAATTAGCATACAAATACATTAGTTCATTTTTTAGGATATTATCATTAATTTCATTTACTAATTGTTCTTGGATACTCGTATCAGTTATATTATATAATGCTTTAAAATATAAATCTCTTACAGCTTCATCTTGTATGTCCTTAACTATGTTATTTAATCTTGGTTCTAGCTGTTCTGTTAAAAAATCATTATAGCTATATTCTGTTATTGCCCCATTTTTATGAATTTCATCAGAAACAAATACTGTGTTATAATAGTTTTTATCATCTATATAAAATTTAATTTCACCATAATTAGAACCTATTTTTTCAACATTATCTCTATATAATCTCCAAATATCTTCTAACTCATTTGTAATATTTTTTATAATTTTTTCTTGTTCTACAAATTTTAAATTATTAAATTTTTGATTAACATTTATATCTAGATTCAAACTATAATCTCCGCTAAGACTTAATTTATCAATGTATTCGCTGTTTTTTAATGTATTTATTATACTATTTTCAAAATTTTTTTTATAAATAAGATTTTTTATAGGATTTATAGATAAACATACTATTATAACAATTATAAATATTAATAATCCTATCAAAGTATTTTTTTTCATATTCGTTATATCTCCTCTTACAATATTAGATTATTTATTTTTTATATCTTCTAACAGTTATATTATTTCACCAAATCCATAAATAAATATAGAACATATAGCAGTCGCAACGATTATAATAATACTAGTAGTAGCAGAAATCCATATAATTTCTTTCTCTGATGTAATACTTATTATAAAACCAATAATACATATAACAACAATAATGATGGATATAGATTTTAATATTGTTGCAACAACATTACTTTGGCGAGAATAAGTATCTGATTTTGGATTTTTTCCTTTGGTTTCTTCATAGCAATTTTCACAATATCCACTATATATATTATCCTCTATTGCTGAAATTTCTTTTTTACAGTTTATACACGATGCCATATTAACACCCCCTAACATTTTAATTTACCTTTTATGCAATAATTATATAAAATATTACACTTTTAGTTATATTATCACAGTTTTGGCTTTAGTTCAACAGTTTTAGATTATTTTAATAAATTTATATTGATAATACAATAATATAAATGAGGTGAACTATCATGATAAAAGAAATAAATTATAAAGATATTGGAAAAAGAATAAAAGAAGGTAGAAATAAAATTGGAATAACACAAGAAAAATTAGCAGAACAAATTGATGTTAGTCCTTCATATATTAGTGAAATTGAGAGAGGAAGTAGTATATGTAGTTTACAAGTACTAGTTGATATAGCAGATGTCTTACTTCTTAATTTGGATTCTTTAGTAAACGATATTAACGAAAATAATATAGATTCCTCTTTTACTGAAATATTAAATGATATCCCTAAAAAATATCATGATTTGTATATTACGATTTGTAAAAACATTGCCAAAAGCTTTAAATAAGAACACACTTTTAAAGTATGTTCTTATTTTTTAATATGTAAATTTTTATTAAGCTATCTAATTCAATTATTATCTTATCTGATTCTTTTATTATTTTCATTATTTGATGCCTATTTACTTTAATATTTCTATTTTCTAAATTCCCTATGTAAATTCTATGTGTATCCATTATGCTTCTTATTTTTGCCATATGTATAGTTAATTCAATAATACCTTTTACTTTAATAATTGAATAGTTATTATTGTTTATTTCTTTAATTGCTTTTTTGATTGAGATATACATTTCTATCAACTCCTTTCACTTACTTATAAGTAAAAAGTGTATGACAATTATTATTTATCTACTTATAAAAAGCCATTATATTTAAGTCCTATATATATTATAAAAAATTTCCGTAAGTTACCCTTGAAAATAGAGAAGAGAATACCCCCGTATTTTTTATTTAGTGTAGATTATGTATGTATTTTTTATAACTTTTTAATATATTATAATATCTTAAATAATTATTATAAAAAGTTTTATAATTAACCTACATTTCCTACACTATTTCTATTTTTCTTCACATATTCATCTTTAATTTTCATTGAATATGTTACTCCTTTACTTGTACGACCTATTTTTAGTGCATCAGGATAGTTGTTTTCTATTTTATTTAATGCTTTGCCTATAGCCTGTGCTGTCGCATTTGGAAAAAATTTTAATAATTCTTTATTTCTCCATATAGTTTTATCTGTTGAATTGAAGTCTATCATAGTCATCAATTCTTCTTCATATGGTAAAAATTCAGTGAATTTTAAATTATTTTCTTTTAATAATTTTCTTTCTTCATCTGATAATCTAAAACAATTAATATCTTTTTTTACTTCATTATATGCTTGCAACCAAAGTTGCAAAATCCAATTAAATCCTAATTCTTCCAACTTTTTATAATTGATTTTTTCAATATGGATAACCCAAAATCTTCGGTTTTCATCATCTTTTAAAAATGAAATAGGATTTACACTAGCACAAAAACTTGTGTTTCTTGCTCTCCTAGTGCTTGTCTTTGCATATGGTTGTCTAATATCATCTTCTACACTTGTGACAAATGCTTTTAATGCACTTTGTTCTTTTTTCAAAGTGTCGTCTACTTCGCCTAATTCACAGATCCATCTACTTGTCGCCTTTATAATAGAATCTTTTTTATTCATATCAAGAACTACTCCGTCTGAAAACCATTCTAGATTTAGTGCTAATAATGAAAGTACTCTACTTTTACCGATTCCTTGTTTTCCTTGTAATGTTAGAATACCCTCAGCACCAAAAGGTTCTTTTAAATTATTTAGCAACATTGCTACAGTTTGTTCTAGCCACTTTATTAACAATGTTTTGTCTAATACTTTTGATAAATTAAAAATATTACAAATTTCTTCAAATCTGTCAATTCCATCCCATTGGTTACTATTTAATAAATCTAATATAGGATTGAAATTATTTTTCGAAATTTCTAACAAAATAAATTCTTCTATTTTTTTGGTATCATTTATTTTGATACCTTTATTTTTTAGTATAATTTTTAAATAGATAGGTAATATAGTATATAGGTCGCTCGTCGCATATTTTTTAGGCATTCCTGTGATTATAATTCTTTTCGTTATAAGATTGAATTGAATCTTTATACCTAAATATTTTAATATTTCTTCAAATGTATCTTCATTCAATTCTTCAATACTTTTAATAGGAAAAGGGTTATTTTCATATATGTTATTTTTTAATTTTTCAATTATTGCTAAAGTTTTTTCTTTTCCATATTCAGATAAAACATCTGAAATATCTCCTTTTTCTTTTAAATCAGGTAGTTCATTTACCAAATTTAATATTTTAACTTGTTTGGATACACTAAATAATGCTTTAAATATATTTTCCGCATAATTTTTTCCTGCTTTATCATTATCAGGAATAATATAAACTGTTTTATCTTTCAAAAATTTGCTATATTCTTCTTTGTGTTTATTGAATCCACAAGAGCCTCCAATGGTGGTAGTTGCAGTTAAACCTATTTTATTAAGGTTATCCGCGTCCTTTTCTCCCTCCACAAAATATATTGTATCGGACTTTATTATATTAGGTAGGTTATATAAGACATACCTAACATTTTGCATATTAAAAATCCATTCATTATTGCAAAATTTAGCTTGCACAAACCTTTTGGGATTATATCTCATAGTTTTATATAATTTATTTCCGTTTTCATCTGTGTAATAATATTCTTTTTCTAAATTTTCCATTTTTTTCTCCTTTTCTTTAATAAACAAATCTTTCATAGTTAGTCCTGCTTTCATTATTATATCTTTTATATCGCACCCTGCGTGACAGTATAACAATATTTTATTATTTTCCTCTTTTATACTTAAAGAAGCTTTTCTGTCATCATGTGCAGAACAGCAACACTGATACGAATTTGCTCCCGTTTTCCTTACTCCCTCAAATCTTTGTAGAATCTCTCCTAATCTCATTTTCAAAACCTCCTATTTCTATTTCATTATGTTTATTTGTAATCCATTGATTAATAATGTCTATATGGAATTCATAAATATTACCTATCTTGAAATAAGGTATTTCGTTATTATAAATCAATTTTCTAATCATACTTACACTGCAATTTAGATAGTTTGCTAATTCTTTAATATTAAGTATTTTATTCTCTATCTCCATTTTCTTGTTCCTCCTTTAATTTTTCTATGATTTTCATAATTTCTTCCTTTTTTTCTCTAGTTAATTCTCTTCTTAATAATCTTGAGAAATTTCCATCATTTAATTTTAATTTTTCTGCAACTTGCCAAAATTTCAAATTATTTTTTAAAATGCTATTTCGTATTTCTTGATTTCTTATTTGCATTTTTATTCCCTCCTTCAATTTCATTCTAAACTTCAACAACAAAATTTCCAAACAGTTTATTTTTTGCTAAATTTCAAATTTTAAACATACAAAAAAATAAACATACTTTTTTAAAAAAACTATTTACTTTTGTATGTTGTTGTTGTATAATTTTTAAAACAAATAAAATAAGAGGAGGTTTATATGAAAAAACAAATTCAATTTATTTACCAATTAAGTAATGACTTAGAATACGAAATGATAGATACAGACGATACTTATTTAAATTCCATTTTAAAAGAAGTTGAAGAATATTATTCACTCCCTTGTACTCTCAATAATGTTAAACTAAAAAAGCAACTTATTTTAGGCAATATTGCTTTTTATTTATTAGATTCACCTAATTTAGATTTTGACAAAGAAACAATTGCAAAAATGAAATTAATAAATACTTTTTTGTCATGCTGCATTACTAACAGTAAATATTGTAATAATAAAATTTTCCTAGCTTTTGTTAGAGATATATTAAACTATAAAATTCCAGAAGGTGATATTTTTGCATCTAATTATTATATGGATATTAATGATATTAGTAATATTGAAACAAATGAAAAACTAAATTTAATGCTAAATAATGTTAAGCACATAAAAATCAATAAAACTTATATATGTAATGGAGTAATAGATTTAATAATAGTTTCTATATTTGAAATATTTGCACAAGGTTATTCTATAAAGAGATGTCGAAATTGTCATAAATATTTCTTTAATAAAAACAGTAATAAATATTGTCCTTATTCTAGTTTGCAAAAACATGATAAAAGCTGTTATGAATATTGCACAAATACATCGTATTTGGAAAAAAGAGAAAATGACCCTATAAGAAAAGAGTATAATAAAATTTCGAATATGCTTAGAAGTAGATATAGATATTATGAAAAGGATTCTGATAGAGAAATTCTTAGTAATTTTGGGGATAATTATCGTAGTAAAATGGAAGATTTAAATAATGGATTAATTTCAAAAGAAGATGTAATAGAATTTTTAAATATGTCTAAAATGAATTTTACAGAACAATATAAAAAACATAAGGAGGAGAGAAAAAATGGCAGTACAAGAACTAATAAAAAATAAAAAGTACAAAATAGACATACCAATAGGTTATAGTGGTACTAAAAGAATAAGACATATAGAAACTTTTTATGGAGGTAAAAAAGAGGCTTCCTTAAGGGAAAATGAATTAAAACTACAGTTAAAGAATAATACATATATTAAGAAAAATAAATTAACTGTAGAAGATCTAATGAATGAATGGCTAGAATCTAAAAAAAGTGAAATAGAACTAAAAACATACAATTCTTACAAATTATGGAGTACAAAAATAATAAATGCTATTGGTAATATAAAAGTAAAAGATTTAAATGTAAAAATATTAGAAGATTTTTATAATGAATTACGAACATCTACATCCCTATCGCCTAAATCTATTCAAGAAATTTATACAACTATATCAATGGCATTAAATAAAGCTATTAAATGGGGTTATATTTTAAATAATCCTAATTTACTTATAGACAAGCCTAAAGTAAAGAAACAAGAAATTCAATGTTATTCTCCGGAAGAAGTAGAAAAATTACTTACAGTTTTAAAAAATGAATCTTTAAAATATCAAGCAATTATCACATTAGCTTTAGATAGCGGTTGTAGACGAGGAGAAATAACAGGTTTAACATGGAATGATGTTAATTTTGATAAATCCTTTATTGTTGTAAACAAAACAACTCAATACTTACCTAATTATGGTATTTATGAAAAAAGTACAAAGTCTGAAACAAGTAATAGAATAATATATATTACTAATTCTACAAAACAAATATTAAAAAAATATCAAGCAGAACAAATAAAAAAGAGAATGTTACTTGGTAATAAATGGGGAAATTCTAATAGGATTTTTACAACTGAATATGGAACAGATATGCACCCAGACACACCATCCAAAATACTTGAAAAAATAATAAAAAAATATAATTTAAAAAGAATAACATTTCACGGACTAAGGCACACAAGTATATCACTACAAATAAGTAGCGGTATTCAATCTCAAATTATTAGCAAAAGAGCTGGACATTCAAGTGTTACTGTTACAGACAAAATATATAGTCATTTCTTTGAAAATGAGTTTAAGGATGTTGCTAGTAAGATGGATTATTATTTACAAGTGGAATAGAAAGGAAAAACAATGTCAATAATTTATGATAATACAAAAATAAAATTAATATATTTAGATACAAATGCAATATCAGAATTTATTTCTAATACTAATAACTTTACGATTAATCTTGAAAAAAAATTTAGTACTTGTAATTGTGAACTTTGCTTTAATATGAATAACATTATAGAATTAAAAAATGGTTATATAGAAAGATATAATAATTTCTTAAATATTTTTTCTTCTATTCCATGCATAATATTTAAGTTCTATCCAAATATAATAAGAGAAGAGCTAAATTATGCTATTAATAAAAAATTTAATTTTGAAAATATTTCATTTTCTGTAGTTCCTAACTCACTAAAAGAGTATGATTTAAAGAATATTATAGAAAATTATCTTTATGAAGAAGATATTGTAGAAGAAGAATTATTATTAAATTTTATGAACCATTTGAAGAATGATTTTTCAAACTTTACTCAATTTGACAAAAAATATGAATATTCTATTATAGAGAATACTTTAAAACAGTTTAATTATAATGCAAATTATGAAATTGATTTAAATGATTTTCCAGCAACAAGACTAATAAATAAATCTTTTTATAATCGAATTGTAAAAGGCAAAAAAGAGAATATTAAAAAAAATGATATACATGATATTATGATAAGTTCAGTGTCTCCATATGTTGATGTAATTATAACAGAAGCCTATCAAATAAATTTAATAAAAGAAGCCAAAAGACATATAAAACAACTTGATAATTTACAATGTTATAAAGTAAGCGATTTTTTCAACAAATAAAATTTCGGTCACTTTTTCGTCACTTTTTTCAAATCTAGACAAAAATAGCAAGGCTTAAATCCCTTGCTATACTTGGAGCCACTAAGCAGAATTGAACTGCTGGCCTACGGGTTACGAATCCGTTAAAGCACTTATTACAGTTTTTTATAAAGTTGTATAAAGTGCTTTATTTTCAACCTATACACCGGGTAAAACTATTATATTTTTATATAGATTTTCATAAACTATTACAAGTTCCGTCACTTTTTCGTCACTTTTTATAACAGTAATGCTTTTGCTAAAACTATAAGTTCTAATAAGTTAGTATTACTATACTGAAACTCTATAATTTATAACGATTTTTATATAAAATGTATATATATTCTTTAAAAAAAGTAGTATGAAAATCATACTACTTTAATTCATTTATTTTAGCATATTTATCTTTTAGAATATATATTGTTATTTTTTATGGTATATTTTTTCTTTACATTTTAATCCGCTTCTATTTTTGAAAATTATTTTGTATTAAAGGATATTTTTTCTAGTATTTTATTATGTATTTGGAATTGATGTTAATATTTAATAATTAAATTGAATTCTGATAGTATATTTTTTACTAATATTCCGTTACTGAACCACTTACAACTAAAAATACATCTTTATAAATAAATTCATTTTCTTTTTTATCAATTTCTAGTGCAGAAAGTATTGGTTCGTCTGGATAAAGCATTCCTGCATCTCCAGTTGTAATTTGTCTACTATATTCTGCTTCTCCATTTTTATCTAACTCAAGAACAAATTCATATTCATTTCCTGCCCAACATAATCCAGATGGTACCATTCTACCATTAATTATAATATTATTTATTTCTACATCTTTTCTTAACCTTGCTGTAGCAGTTAATTGAGCAGTTCCTTTATACCATGAATATAGTCCTCCACCATTTTCAACTTGAAAGTTGCTAAGATTAACATCAAAAATAATATAATCGTTAAAATTTTCGCTTGTCAATTCTATTACTTTAGGTTTATTTTCTTCTATTGGCAATTTGTTTTTATTGATAACAATAAATATTCCTGCTATAACAAGTAACATTATAATGATTATTAGAAATATAATTAATATTTTTTTATTTATTTTAGACATATTTTTCCTCTCCTTTTATACCAATTTAATCCTAGTCTAATTTAATCTGCATCAATATAATCAACTTCTGTTAATGTAAATGTTGCTAACATATGAACACCTAAATCTTGAATTAATGAATACTTCTTTTTAGGTTCTACAGTTCCAGTTACTCTATTTGCCCAACCTCCTAAGTCTATAATAATATTAATCGTTTTATCTATAGTAAATTTTGCATTTTCACCATGAGAACCTTCCCATAATACATTGCCATCTTCATCATAAATTGTTGCTTTTCTTGATGAGAATAATCCAACCCATCCAATTACAATATTATTAGGTATCTTTATTCTTACTTCTCCTTCTTCTATAAGATTAGTTAGTGGACATCCACAATTAATACAGCTTTTGCCTTATCTGATATTTCTTTTCCACATTCTTTACATTTTATTAAAGCCATTTATAACCTCCTTTTATTTTTGAATTGATGTTAATATTCCATCATCAAAATATAAATATCTTCCATTTCCATATACCCATTGCTCATGAGTACTATAACTTGTTACAGTTGTATTTATTTTCTTTGGTTTTCCCCATGTTGAATTTTCTGCTTCTTTTTTTGTCATTCCTATAGATGGTTCTTTTAATTTTTCTGGAAAAATAGTTTCTGAGGATTCATAATAATATATTGGATAATCAGACATTTGAAGTTCATCATATATTGTTGCTGTTAAGGTTTTGTTATTTTCATCTATTCTATATTCATCAAAAACACTTGGTGCATAAATTGTTTCCTGTTTTGAATCCAATTTTAGAATATTGTTATCAACACTAAAATTAAAAGTATATTCATCATAATAATTGTCAGTATTATATTTGGGGTCAACTCCAAAAATTATTTTCCATTTGTCAATTACAATTAAATCGTTACCTGCTCTATATGTTCCTTGTAAATTATCTAATAAAGTAATTTTAGAAATCAAATTAGATATATCCTTGTAAGTAATTTCAATGTTATTTGCTATTTGTAAAGCATTTTTAAACATACCATCTTCAAATTCAGAATTAGCATACAAATACATTAGTTCATTTTTTAGGATATTATCATTAATTTCATTTACTAATTGTTCTTGGATACTCGTATCAGTTATATTATATAATGCTTTAAAATATAAATCTCTTACAGCTTCATCTTGTATGTCCTTAACTATGTTATTTAATCTTGGTTCTAGCTGTTCTGTTAAAAAATCATTATAGCTATATTCTGTTATTGCCCCATTTTTATGAATTTCATCAGAAACAAATACTGTGTTATAATAGTTTTTATCATCTATATAAAATTTAATTTCACCATAATTAGAACCTATTTTTTCAACATTATCTCTATATAATCTCCAAATATCTTCTAACTCATTTGTAATATTTTTTATAATTTTTTCTTGTTCTACAAATTTTAAATTATTAAATTTTTGATTAACATTTATATCTAGATTCAAACTATAATCTCCGCTAAGACTTAATTTATCAATGTATTCGCTGTTTTTTAATGTATTTATTATACTATTTTCAAAATTTTTTTTATAAATAAGATTTTTTATAGGATTTATAGATAAACATACTATTATAACAATTATAAATATTAATAATCCTATCAAAGTATTTTTTTTCATATTCGTTATATCTCCTCTTACAATATTAGATTATTTATTTTTTATATCTTCTAACAGTTATATTATTTCACCAAATCCATAAATAAATATAGAACATATAGCAGTCGCAACGATTATAATAATACTAGTAGTAGCAGAAATCCATATAATTTCTTTCTCTGATGTAATACTTATTATAAAACCAATAATACATATAACAACAATAATGATGGATATAGATTTTAATATTGTTGCAACAACATTACTTTGGCGAGAATAAGTATCTGATTTTGGATTTTTTCCTTTGGTTTCTTCATAGCAATTTTCACAATATCCACTATATATATTATCCTCTATTGCTGAAATTTCTTTTTTACAGTTTATACACGATGCCATATTAACACCCCCTAACATTTTAATTTACCTTTTATGCAATAATTATATAAAATATTACACTTTTAGTTATATTATCACAGTTTTGGCTTTAGTTCAACAGTTTTAGATTATTTTAATAAATTTATATTGATAATACAATAATATAAATGAGGTGAACTATCATGATAAAAGAAATAAATTATAAAGATATTGGAAAAAGAATAAAAGAAGGTAGAAATAAAATTGGAATAACACAAGAAAAATTAGCAGAACAAATTGATGTTAGTCCTTCATATATTAGTGAAATTGAGAGAGGAAGTAGTATATGTAGTTTACAAGTACTAGTTGATATAGCAGATGTCTTACTTCTTAATTTGGATTCTTTAGTAAACGATATTAACGAAAATAATATAGATTCCTCTTTTACTGAAATATTAAATGATATCCCTAAAAAATATCATGATTTGTATATTACGATTTGTAAAAACATTGCCAAAAGCTTTAAATAAGAACACACTTTTAAAGTATGTTCTTATTTTTTAATATGTAAATTTTTATTAAGCTATCTAATTCAATTATTATCTTATCTGATTCTTTTATTATTTTCATTATTTGATGCCTATTTACTTTAATATTTCTATTTTCTAAATTCCCTATGTAAATTCTATGTGTATCCATTATGCTTCTTATTTTTGCCATATGTATAGTTAATTCAATAATACCTTTTACTTTAATAATTGAATAGTTATTATTGTTTATTTCTTTAATTGCTTTTTTGATTGAGATATACATTTCTATCAACTCCTTTCACTTACTTATAAGTAAAAAGTGTATGACAATTATTATTTATCTACTTATAAAAAGCCATTATATTTAAGTCCTATATATATTATAAAAAATTTCCGTAAGTTACCCTTGAAAATAGAGAAGAGAATACCCCCGTATTTTTTATTTAGTGTAGATTATGTATGTATTTTTTATAACTTTTTAATATATTATAATATCTTAAATAATTATTATAAAAAGTTTTATAATTAACCTACATTTCCTACACTATTTCTATTTTTCTTCACATATTCATCTTTAATTTTCATTGAATATGTTACTCCTTTACTTGTACGACCTATTTTTAGTGCATCAGGATAGTTGTTTTCTATTTTATTTAATGCTTTGCCTATAGCCTGTGCTGTCGCATTTGGAAAAAATTTTAATAATTCTTTATTTCTCCATATAGTTTTATCTGTTGAATTGAAGTCTATCATAGTCATCAATTCTTCTTCATATGGTAAAAATTCAGTGAATTTTAAATTATTTTCTTTTAATAATTTTCTTTCTTCATCTGATAATCTAAAACAATTAATATCTTTTTTTACTTCATTATATGCTTGCAACCAAAGTTGCAAAATCCAATTAAATCCTAATTCTTCCAACTTTTTATAATTGATTTTTTCAATATGGATAACCCAAAATCTTCGGTTTTCATCATCTTTTAAAAATGAAATAGGATTTACACTAGCACAAAAACTTGTGTTTCTTGCTCTCCTAGTGCTTGTCTTTGCATATGGTTGTCTAATATCATCTTCTACACTTGTGACAAATGCTTTTAATGCACTTTGTTCTTTTTTCAAAGTGTCGTCTACTTCGCCTAATTCACAGATCCATCTACTTGTCGCCTTTATAATAGAATCTTTTTTATTCATATCAAGAACTACTCCGTCTGAAAACCATTCTAGATTTAGTGCTAATAATGAAAGTACTCTACTTTTACCGATTCCTTGTTTTCCTTGTAATGTTAGAATACCCTCAGCACCAAAAGGTTCTTTTAAATTATTTAGCAACATTGCTACAGTTTGTTCTAGCCACTTTATTAACAATGTTTTGTCTAATACTTTTGATAAATTAAAAATATTACAAATTTCTTCAAATCTGTCAATTCCATCCCATTGGTTACTATTTAATAAATCTAATATAGGATTGAAATTATTTTTCGAAATTTCTAACAAAATAAATTCTTCTATTTTTTTGGTATCATTTATTTTGATACCTTTATTTTTTAGTATAATTTTTAAATAGATAGGTAATATAGTATATAGGTCGCTCGTCGCATATTTTTTAGGCATTCCTGTGATTATAATTCTTTTCGTTATAAGATTGAATTGAATCTTTATACCTAAATATTTTAATATTTCTTCAAATGTATCTTCATTCAATTCTTCAATACTTTTAATAGGAAAAGGGTTATTTTCATATATGTTATTTTTTAATTTTTCAATTATTGCTAAAGTTTTTTCTTTTCCATATTCAGATAAAACATCTGAAATATCTCCTTTTTCTTTTAAATCAGGTAGTTCATTTACCAAATTTAATATTTTAACTTGTTTGGATACACTAAATAATGCTTTAAATATATTTTCCGCATAATTTTTTCCTGCTTTATCATTATCAGGAATAATATAAACTGTTTTATCTTTCAAAAATTTGCTATATTCTTCTTTGTGTTTATTGAATCCACAAGAGCCTCCAATGGTGGTAGTTGCAGTTAAACCTATTTTATTAAGGTTATCCGCGTCCTTTTCTCCCTCCACAAAATATATTGTATCGGACTTTATTATATTAGGTAGGTTATATAAGACATACCTAACATTTTGCATATTAAAAATCCATTCATTATTGCAAAATTTAGCTTGCACAAACCTTTTGGGATTATATCTCATAGTTTTATATAATTTATTTCCGTTTTCATCTGTGTAATAATATTCTTTTTCTAAATTTTCCATTTTTTTCTCCTTTTCTTTAATAAACAAATCTTTCATAGTTAGTCCTGCTTTCATTATTATATCTTTTATATCGCACCCTGCGTGACAGTATAACAATATTTTATTATTTTCCTCTTTTATACTTAAAGAAGCTTTTCTGTCATCATGTGCAGAACAGCAACACTGATACGAATTTGCTCCCGTTTTCCTTACTCCCTCAAATCTTTGTAGAATCTCTCCTAATCTCATTTTCAAAACCTCCTATTTCTATTTCATTATGTTTATTTGTAATCCATTGATTAATAATGTCTATATGGAATTCATAAATATTACCTATCTTGAAATAAGGTATTTCGTTATTATAAATCAATTTTCTAATCATACTTACACTGCAATTTAGATAGTTTGCTAATTCTTTAATATTAAGTATTTTATTCTCTATCTCCATTTTCTTGTTCCTCCTTTAATTTTTCTATGATTTTCATAATTTCTTCCTTTTTTTCTCTAGTTAATTCTCTTCTTAATAATCTTGAGAAATTTCCATCATTTAATTTTAATTTTTCTGCAACTTGCCAAAATTTCAAATTATTTTTTAAAATGCTATTTCGTATTTCTTGATTTCTTATTTGCATTTTTATTCCCTCCTTCAATTTCATTCTAAACTTCAACAACAAAATTTCCAAACAGTTTATTTTTTGCTAAATTTCAAATTTTAAACATACAAAAAAATAAACATACTTTTTTAAAAAAACTATTTACTTTTGTATGTTGTTGTTGTATAATTTTTAAAACAAATAAAATAAGAGGAGGTTTATATGAAAAAACAAATTCAATTTATTTACCAATTAAGTAATGACTTAGAATACGAAATGATAGATACAGACGATACTTATTTAAATTCCATTTTAAAAGAAGTTGAAGAATATTATTCACTCCCTTGTACTCTCAATAATGTTAAACTAAAAAAGCAACTTATTTTAGGCAATATTGCTTTTTATTTATTAGATTCACCTAATTTAGATTTTGACAAAGAAACAATTGCAAAAATGAAATTAATAAATACTTTTTTGTCATGCTGCATTACTAACAGTAAATATTGTAATAATAAAATTTTCCTAGCTTTTGTTAGAGATATATTAAACTATAAAATTCCAGAAGGTGATATTTTTGCATCTAATTATTATATGGATATTAATGATATTAGTAATATTGAAACAAATGAAAAACTAAATTTAATGCTAAATAATGTTAAGCACATAAAAATCAATAAAACTTATATATGTAATGGAGTAATAGATTTAATAATAGTTTCTATATTTGAAATATTTGCACAAGGTTATTCTATAAAGAGATGTCGAAATTGTCATAAATATTTCTTTAATAAAAACAGTAATAAATATTGTCCTTATTCTAGTTTGCAAAAACATGATAAAAGCTGTTATGAATATTGCACAAATACATCGTATTTGGAAAAAAGAGAAAATGACCCTATAAGAAAAGAGTATAATAAAATTTCGAATATGCTTAGAAGTAGATATAGATATTATGAAAAGGATTCTGATAGAGAAATTCTTAGTAATTTTGGGGATAATTATCGTAGTAAAATGGAAGATTTAAATAATGGATTAATTTCAAAAGAAGATGTAATAGAATTTTTAAATATGTCTAAAATGAATTTTACAGAACAATATAAAAAACATAAGGAGGAGAGAAAAAATGGCAGTACAAGAACTAATAAAAAATAAAAAGTACAAAATAGACATACCAATAGGTTATAGTGGTACTAAAAGAATAAGACATATAGAAACTTTTTATGGAGGTAAAAAAGAGGCTTCCTTAAGGGAAAATGAATTAAAACTACAGTTAAAGAATAATACATATATTAAGAAAAATAAATTAACTGTAGAAGATCTAATGAATGAATGGCTAGAATCTAAAAAAAGTGAAATAGAACTAAAAACATACAATTCTTACAAATTATGGAGTACAAAAATAATAAATGCTATTGGTAATATAAAAGTAAAAGATTTAAATGTAAAAATATTAGAAGATTTTTATAATGAATTACGAACATCTACATCCCTATCGCCTAAATCTATTCAAGAAATTTATACAACTATATCAATGGCATTAAATAAAGCTATTAAATGGGGTTATATTTTAAATAATCCTAATTTACTTATAGACAAGCCTAAAGTAAAGAAACAAGAAATTCAATGTTATTCTCCGGAAGAAGTAGAAAAATTACTTACAGTTTTAAAAAATGAATCTTTAAAATATCAAGCAATTATCACATTAGCTTTAGATAGCGGTTGTAGACGAGGAGAAATAACAGGTTTAACATGGAATGATGTTAATTTTGATAAATCCTTTATTGTTGTAAACAAAACAACTCAATACTTACCTAATTATGGTATTTATGAAAAAAGTACAAAGTCTGAAACAAGTAATAGAATAATATATATTACTAATTCTACAAAACAAATATTAAAAAAATATCAAGCAGAACAAATAAAAAAGAGAATGTTACTTGGTAATAAATGGGGAAATTCTAATAGGATTTTTACAACTGAATATGGAACAGATATGCACCCAGACACACCATCCAAAATACTTGAAAAAATAATAAAAAAATATAATTTAAAAAGAATAACATTTCACGGACTAAGGCACACAAGTATATCACTACAAATAAGTAGCGGTATTCAATCTCAAATTATTAGCAAAAGAGCTGGACATTCAAGTGTTACTGTTACAGACAAAATATATAGTCATTTCTTTGAAAATGAGTTTAAGGATGTTGCTAGTAAGATGGATTATTATTTACAAGTGGAATAGAAAGGAAAAACAATGTCAATAATTTATGATAATACAAAAATAAAATTAATATATTTAGATACAAATGCAATATCAGAATTTATTTCTAATACTAATAACTTTACGATTAATCTTGAAAAAAAATTTAGTACTTGTAATTGTGAACTTTGCTTTAATATGAATAACATTATAGAATTAAAAAATGGTTATATAGAAAGATATAATAATTTCTTAAATATTTTTTCTTCTATTCCATGCATAATATTTAAGTTCTATCCAAATATAATAAGAGAAGAGCTAAATTATGCTATTAATAAAAAATTTAATTTTGAAAATATTTCATTTTCTGTAGTTCCTAACTCACTAAAAGAGTATGATTTAAAGAATATTATAGAAAATTATCTTTATGAAGAAGATATTGTAGAAGAAGAATTATTATTAAATTTTATGAACCATTTGAAGAATGATTTTTCAAACTTTACTCAATTTGACAAAAAATATGAATATTCTATTATAGAGAATACTTTAAAACAGTTTAATTATAATGCAAATTATGAAATTGATTTAAATGATTTTCCAGCAACAAGACTAATAAATAAATCTTTTTATAATCGAATTGTAAAAGGCAAAAAAGAGAATATTAAAAAAAATGATATACATGATATTATGATAAGTTCAGTGTCTCCATATGTTGATGTAATTATAACAGAAGCCTATCAAATAAATTTAATAAAAGAAGCCAAAAGACATATAAAACAACTTGATAATTTACAATGTTATAAAGTAAGCGATTTTTTCAACAAATAAAATTTCGGTCACTTTTTCGTCACTTTTTTCAAATCTAGACAAAAATAGCAAGGCTTAAATCCCTTGCTATACTTGGAGCCACTAAGCAGAATTGAACTGCTGGCCTACGGGTTACGAATCCGTCGCTCTACCAACTGAGCTATAGTGGCAAATCAATACTATTATAGTATATTGACCATCAAAAATCAAGAATTAAAAATCAAAAAAATAGAACCAAAACATCAATAAAATGATATTTGGTTCTATTAGTTTATATAGTAATTCTAGAAATGTTTTCCTTTTCTTCTTGAAGAAGTATCATAGTCGTTTAAATCATTATCATTGCTTGTTGATGGAACATCATCAAATAAATGATATTTACTTTCTTTTTCGTCATATGTATGCATATTTTCATCATGATTATTGTAATAGTCGTTTGTTGTTACATTATCATTTTCTGTGTTAGTAGTAGAGTTATCAAATAATGAATCACTATTATATTTTTCTTCATTTGAACTATTGTTACTGTTACTAATGAAATCTTTTTCAAATTCGCTATTTCCTTCAGCAGTTTTATATGGGAAGCTTTCTTCATCAGAAAGTTCTTGATGTTCTGCCATGGCTTTATCTAATTCATCAGCTCCTGGAAATTCTAATTCTTCATCTACATTGCGTTTAGCTAATTTAACTTTTGCAATTATAACTCCTACAATTACCAAAATAAGTACAATAACTACAACAACTATAATTATTTGCTGTGTTCCCCAAGTTGATGGATCTAACCAATTTACTTGTGCTACCACTTCTGCATTTGAATTCTTATTTACTACAATTTGATATGTTGCTGTTTGTTCTGTTTCTTGATCAGTTACTAAAATAGTTATTGTATTTTCTCCTTGTTGTAAATTTTCATTTCCTAGAATTTCAACTGTTGCATTTTCTTTGTTAGCTTTTGCTTCAATTTCTAATGATGATAAATCTTCTGTAACACCAACTGTATATTCGTATTCATCTGTACTAAATTTAGGACTTATACTGAAATTCTTTATAGATAATGATTCTAATCCAAATGTATCTTCTGTTTCAGTATTATCTGGAGTTTCAGTTGCGTTTGGGTCTTCTGTTGGTGTCGTTTCCACATTCTCACTTTGAGCTCTTGTTATTATTATTCTGTATGTTTTCGTTGTTTTTCCATCTTCAGCAGTTACTGTAACTTTTATAATGTTTTCTCCTTCTTTTAATGAAACTTTACCATCTCCCGAAACTTTTGCATTTTTATCTCTAGGAGTTGCATATACATTCAATTCAGTAATCTCATTTGGAACAATAGTAGAAACTCTCCATTCTTCTTGGTTAGGATTTTTTGAAAAACCACTAAAGTCATATTCTTTTTCTTCTATTCCAAATCTTCTTAATCTTGCATCAGATGATTTTGTTGATGTAGTAGTTGAATTATCTGATGTATTAGAGTTTTCTGTTGTTGAATTCTCTGGTTCTTCACTTGTAGGTGGTTCTTCAGGCACTTCCGTATTTGCTGGTGCTTTTACAGTTATAATTGCATTTGTACTTGAGTCACCAACAGAATTTAAATTCTCATCTCCCATTTCAGTTGCAGAAAAGCTTATTGTATATTGAGTATCACTTGAAACATCTGGCGCTTTAAATTCAAATGTAGCTAAAGTTCTATTACCTGTTGTAGTAGCATTTGAAATAGTTGTACCTCCTGCCCCTGTACCTCCAGAACTCGTTACAAATTGTAAACCTGAGTAACCAGTAAGTTGTACTTTATATGATACTAATGGTACATCAGATGTTACCGTAACAGAAAATTGTTCTCCAGAATTTACTTGTTTTGACTCTGTTGATATTGTAGCATTTGATTTAATACAATATCCAAATAATATAATAGAAAATATTAGTATAAATATTCTTAACTTGGTTTTCACATTAGTTCTCCTCTCAAATTATTTTGTACTCAAATTATATTCTCCAACAGAATATCTTAGTATTTTAGCTGCATCTAATGCTGTTGGTGTAGATGTATAGTCTATAGATCCAGCAACTTTTTGTACGTCTGAAAGATTATACTGACCTATAGTATATCTTAAAATTATTGCCGCATCTAATGCTGTTGTATCTCCATCATTATTTACATCTCCTATTATTGCTAAATCATATGTATCATTAACTATACATGCTGTTACAATTTTACTTTCTGTTGTTAATACTTCTCCATCACCATTTTTAACAACTGCATCATTTCCCAAAATTTCTTTTATATCATTAATTGTTATACCTGGAACAGCTGAAATTTCTTTTTTGGTTTCATTTATTCTTATCTTATCATTACTTATAATCTCATCTGGCTCTTGTGGTTGTTCTGGTTCAGGGTCTGGAGTTGGTTCCGGATTTGATTCTTCAGACAATGGAACTAAATATAATTTATAAGAGCTTTCATAATCATATGTTTCACGAGCTGCATATCCTTTCGTTCCGTCTGATTTCATAATATAGTCCCAATATGTTCCATCTATTTTAGAAGTTGCCTTTTCTAATCTTGTTACTATTTCATCTTTAAACACACTTCCGATTTTCTTTGCATTTTTTCCTGGTGTTTCTCTAATATATAGTGAATTTGTTACATTTATTCTAACTAATTCATTTTCAGTTCCACCTGTACTAGTTGTTGAAGGTCTTGGTGAAGCAGATGAAGGCATATTTTTATATACTGGTATTACAAAAGTATAATCACTTTCAATTAAGTTAAATTTTTCTAAAGTTCTTCTTAATTCTGAGCCCTCGTTTTGAGCTGCTAATATGTTTTGCATATATTGATGCCAATATAATCCGTCTGTATTTTCAACATCAAATTTTTGAAGATACAATGTATTTTGACCTTTAGCTATGTAACTATTTGCAATTATGCTTACTCCTCCATCAATAGAACTTTCTATTGATGTCCATCCTTCGCTTTCAGCTCTTTTTAATCCATTTAAGATAACTGCATCTTTTCCGCTTCCACTAGCTCCAATATTAAATACATTATAATATCCTACATATTGTCCATTATATCCTGCTCCTGACGATAAAACAGTACCATCTGAACCTTGTTCTTGTAATATTCTTGCTATTAAATAATATACATTTACATTATATTTTTCTCCTGCTGAAATTAATGTATTGATACAAGAATCATTATTCAAGAAGCTTGCTTTAGATACCATAGACCTAACTGTGTCCATATTGTATCCATTATATGATAATTCTAAAAATTGAAATATATCTGAACCATTTAATGAATTTCTTGGGTCCATCATATATTTTATTGCAGATTCTGATGCACAAAGCCAACTACCTGTATCATATGTCTTATTTGGTCCACATACAGGGCAAATCCAATCCCCTGTATAATTACTATTATTTGCTGGTATTAAGTTTTTTGGTGAACTTCCATGTCCAACAAATTCGTTTGCTATAGCTTCACTCCACTCTATGTCTGTATATAAAATTTTAAAATTCCAACTTGGATGTTGTTGTTTTAGCTGCTGTATCATCTCTTTTATTTGTGGATATTCTCCTGAATTAATAGAATTAAAATCTGATGAAACACTTTGACTTATTGCAAAAACCTCACTACTTAAGGCCAAGCATATTATTATATATGTTAATATTAATCTAAAAATTACTAATATTTTTTTCCTCATTTTTCTACCTTCTCTTCTTTTTAGTATATTTGGAATAAAATTCTTTTGTTTCGACATAAGTATATCATTTTTTACCCATTTTCGTCAACATTAGAAGTTATTTTTTTATATTACATTTATATTACATAAAAATCTATCTTTTTTACAAAATTTATGTTATAATATGGCCTTAGAAAGGATATTTATTATGATTGAATTACTTTCACCTGTTGGTGATTTTGAATGTCTAAAAGCTGCAGTGCAAAATGGTGCTGACGCTGTATATTTTGGAGCGAATATGTTTAGTGCAAGAGCATTTGCTTCAAACTTTGATGACGATTCTTTAGAACAAGCAATTAATTATGCAAAAATTCGTGGCGTAAAAACAAATCTTACTTTAAATACTTTAATTAAAAATGACGAATTTTCTTCTGCCGTTTCTCTTGCAGAAAGAGCTTATAATGCTGGAATTGATGCAATACTTGTACAAGATTTAGGTCTTGCATCTTATTTGATAAAGAACTTTCCTGACCTTGCTATACATGCTAGTACACAAATGTCAGTGCATAATTTAGAAGGAGTTCTTAAGTTGCAAGAAATGGGATTTTCTCGTGTAGTTCTTTCACGTGAATTATCTTTAGAAGAAATTAAATATATATGTGAAAATTCAAATGTAGAAATCGAAGCATTTGTGCATGGTGCAATTTGTATTTCTTATTCAGGTCAATGTCTATTTTCTAGCATGATTGGTGGACGTTCTGGAAACCGTGGTAAATGTGCTCAACCTTGCAGACTTCCATATGAATTACTAGAAAATAATAATGTCGTTGACAAAGGATATTTATTAAGTCCTCGCGATTTATGTGGAATTGATTTTCTTCCATATTTAGTTAATTCAGGTGTATCTTGTATAAAAATCGAAGGAAGAATGAAAACACCTGAATATGTTGCAACAGTTACTAGAATTTATCGAAAATATTTAGATTTAGCTATTTCTGGTCAAAAATATACAATTGATGAGAATGATAAAAAAGATTTATTGCAAGTTTTCAATAGAGGTGGATTTTCTCACGGTCATTTGGAAAGTTCTCCAAACACAAATTTAATCGAACCAAGAAAATCTAACAATATGGGAATATATCTAGGAAAAATAACAAACTTTAATAGTAATAAAGGACATATATCTTTTTCAACATCTTCTGAAATCAATATTGGTGATAAAATAAATATTGAAAATAAAAAACATGAAAACAATACATATACAATTTCTGAATTAATGATTAATAATAAAAATATTTCTCAAGCACATATAGGTGATTTTGTTAAAATTGGTAGAATGAAAGGTAATATAAATGTTGGAGATAGAATTTATAAAATTACTGATAAAAAGCTTTCAGACCAAGCATTAGAAACATTAGAACAAGAAAATAAGAAAAAAGAATTAATTTGTAATTTAATAGTCAAAAAAGACCAACCTATTACAATTACAATATCTTCTTCAGACAAAATTAGCATACATATAGTTTCAGACATTATACCCGAAAAAGCTATAAATACACCTATTACAAAAGAAAGATTATACTCTCAAATAAATAAAATTACAAATACTCCTTTTAGATTTAAAGAAATTAATATTGAGCTTGATAATGGTTTATACATACCTAGTATTAGTAAATTGAATGAACTTAGAAGAAATGCAATTTCTGAATATGAAACAAAATTAATTTCAAGTTTTAAAAGAAATCATAATTTAGAAAATACCTTAAATACTAATCCGAAAGCAGAAATATCTCCTGTTTCAAATGACAAAAAAATTTCTTTATTATTAACTATTTTAAAAACTGAATATGATTATTCAACTTTAAATAATGTTGATAATGTATATATTCCTCTAAAATATTTTACTATGCCAACATATTTTGAAATATTATCAAAAATAACCAGTAAATTTGATACTTTTATATATTTGCCAACTATTATGCGTTCAAATTATACTAATTTATTAAAGAAAAATATTAGCAAAATATTAGTTACATATAAAATTAAAGGATTTGTAATTTCAAATATCGGAAACTTGAAACTACTTGAAGATTATAAAAATTATGATTTAATTTGTAACTACACTTTTAATGTTTATAATAACAATACAATAAATGAATTAAATTTTGCAAAAACAGTTACACTTTCGCCTGAACTTAGTAAATTAGATATTCAGGAAATTTGTAAAGATTATAACAATACATCACTAGAATTAATTGTTTATGGAAGAACACCTTTAATGAATACTAATTATTGTTTACTTGGTAAATCAAATAAATGTTATAAAAATTGTGAGCATAAATGCAATTCTAAAAATGACTATTACTTAAAAGATAGACTTGGTTTTAAATTTAAAATTATTCCTGACAATATTGAAACAGTTACTACTATCTACAACAGCAAAATCACTTCTATCGAACATGATGATTTATATGTAAATTCAGTCAGAATTGATATTTTAGATGAAGATTTGTCTCAAATTCAAAACATTGTTAATACTGTTAAATCTGGCAATAAGTTTGAAGGCAAAGATTTTACAAATGGTAATCTTTATAAAAATGTTGATTTTTAAAGCTTTTTGTAGTATAATATAATTATCTTATTATTTTAAGAAAGGATGGTTTTTTATGACGTTCTTGATGACACTGGAAGATGTTTCTCCTGACATCACCCTTTCGTTCCGGGGAACCACTTTCATCGTAACCGATTTGGAATCCGGTTGCTGTTATGTTGTTGAGCTGGCCAAGCTCATCGACAATCTCAAGTATCCCAGCGAAGTCATTCACAACATTTTGAGTGGCTGCAACAACAGTCTCACTGTTTTCGTTACCGACGAAGCTTTTGAGACCATCGAACGGGTCTGCGAAGCCAATCGCCTCCTGTTCTAACCCATCCTGCTCCGTCCATCATTATGATGGACGGAGTTTTTTATGTTATAAGTAATTTTATTACAATTAAAAGTATAGCACCTGGTAAGCCCAATATTCCGTATTAATATAGATGTATATAAATTTAAACCTATATGAAATCCCCATGTTTTTCCGATTACATTTAAAACAAATATTAATACTCCACCTAAAATTGAATTAATAATCAATCTTAATAACCATTTTAAAGGAACAATAAATATTCTTCCTAATACAAAAATTATACATATACAAGATATTATTACCAGAACATTTATATCCATATTATCACCTGGTAATATTTTTATGTTTGTTTATGGACAAATAGAACTTATACACTTTTTTATTATACTGCCATATCATTTTTCTTAAATAATCTGAATTTTAATTCATTAATTCGATTTAAAACAATACCTTTTCTTTTTGCAACTTTAATTAAATAATCTAGTTTTGCCAAATTAGCTTTTATTTGATAAGTATAATAATCTATCATATCATCTTCTGCAAATTCAAAATTACTTCTTGCAACCTTTAATTTTTCTTTAGTATCCATTATTGTCTGCAATAATTCTATTTCTTTTTCCTTTTCAGTTTTGCCTTTTAACATCTTTTCAATCCAATATTCTTCTTGCATAACATTCTCCTTTTACATATTTTTCTAATATTGTATGCAATTATTTTTTATTTTATCCATAAAAATTACTTATTTTATTGATATTTCAAAGTTTTTAGTATATAATGTTCTCATTAAAAGAAAGGGTGACCAAAATGATAGATATTAAATTAATAAGAGAAAATCCTGATTTAGTTAAGGAAAATATTAAGAAAAAATTTCAAGACCAAAAATTAGTATTAGTTGACGAAGTAATTGAATTAGACAAAAAAAATAGAGAAGCTAAATTAAATGGTGATAATCTAAGAGCAGAAAGAAAAAAATTAAGTGAACAAGTTGGACAACTTATGAAATCTGGGCAAAAAGAAGAAGCAGAAAAAATAAGACAAGAAGTAAAGAAAATTAATGATGCTCTAGAAGAAAACGAAGCTTTAGAAGAAAAATATTCTGATGAAATCAAAACAAGAATGATGAAAATACCAAACATTCTAGATGCTTCTGTCCCAATTGGTAAAGATGATAGCGAAAATGTAGAAGTTGCAAGATTTGGAGAACCTATTGTTCCACCATATGAAATACCTTATCATGCAGATATTATTGAAAGATTTAATGGATTAGACAAAGAAAGTGCTGGAAGAACAAGTGGAGTTGGTTTCTATTATTTAGTTGGAGATATTGCTAGACTTCATGAAGCAATGCTTGCATATGCTCGTGATTTTATGATAGACCATGGATTCACATATTGTATTCCACCATTTATGATTAGAAGTAACGTTGTTAATGGGGTTATGTCTTTTGATGAAATGGAAGCTATGATGTATAAAATAGAAGGAGAAGATTTGTATTTAATTGGTACTTCTGAACACAGTATGATAGGTAGATTTAAAGAACAAATTGTAGATGAAGCTGAACTACCTATTACTTTAACTTCATATTCTCCTTGTTTTAGAAAAGAAATTGGTTCTCATGGACTAGAAGAAAGAGGTTTATATAGAGTTCATCAATTTGAAAAACAAGAAATGATTGTTCTTTGTAAACCAGAAGAATCTATGCAATGGTATGACAAAATGAAACAAATGTCTATTGATTTATTTAGAACTTTAGATATTCCTGTTAGACAACTTGATTGTTGTAGTGGAGATATGGCTGATTTAAAGGTAAAATCTTGTGACATTGAAGCGTGGAGTCCTCGTCAACAAAAATATTTTGAAGTATGTTCTTGCTCAACTTTAGGAGATGCACAAGCTAGACGTTTAGGAATTAGATATAAAACAAAAGAAGGAAACAGGTTTGTTCATACTTTAAATAATACAGTTTTAGCTACACCAAGAGCATTAATCGCATTATTAGAATGTAATTATAATGAAGATGGAAGTGTAAATATTCCAAAAGTTTTACAACCTTATATGGGTGGAAAAGAAAAATTGATACCTATAAAATAAATTATCGAATAAAAAGAGCTTTTAAGGCTCTTTTTTATGTTTTTAGCTTGAAAATATTTACAATAGATGTTATAATGTTTCCGGTATAGTTTTTATGTAACTTTGTACGCTAAAACTTTAGAAACAAATAAGGAGGTTCGTTTTGAGTAACGTTACTTTAATTGTTGGACTTCAATGGGGCGACGAAGGAAAAGGTCGTGTGTCTCATTATGTTTCCAATGATGCACTCTGCATTCGGTCAACTGGCGGAAACAATGCGGGGCATACGGTTGTTGCAAATGGTAAAAAGTTTGCACTCCACCTGCTCCCTTCTGCCATCATTAAACCGAATAATGTTTGCATCATTGCAGCCGGCGTCGTGGTTGACATTAAAGTTCTTTGTGAGGAAATCAATACTCTGCAAAAAGCTGGAGTTAAGATTACTCCCATGAACTTGATTTTGTCGCCTCGTGCGCAAATCATTTGTCCCTACCACATCGAAATGGATAAACTCCAGGAGATGAGGAAAGGTGACAAAAAAGTTGGCACCACACTTCGTGGAATTGGTCCGTGTTATGCCGAAAAGGCAAACCGAGTAAATCTCCGCATTGGTGATTTGCTCTACAAGAGTGAGGATGAATTGAAAGCTCAGCTCCGTCTCATTTGGGAGCTGAACCGTCGGAATTACGACTGCTATTCTGATTCTTGTTTTGCTACACCTGTTGATTTTATTGATGAAAATCTTGAGTATCTTTCCACATATGGAAATGCTCTCAAGGCCTTTATCAAAGACGAGCGGAGTGTGATTCTCCCCGCACTTGAAGATGACAACACCAATGTTGTCGTTGAAGGTGCCCAAGCATTCTATCTCGACCTGGAGCAAGGAGATTACCCTTATGTGACTTCTTCTTACCCCTCGTCCTGTGGAACCTTGGCAGGAGCTGGCATTGGCCCCAAGTACGTCAAAAACAATTATGGCGTCATCAAGGCCTATTGCTCTCGTGTTGGTGAAGGTCCGTTCAATACCGAACTTTTTGACGAAGTTGGAAACCTTATTCGTGAACTTGGTCATGAATATGGTACCACTACTGGTCGTCCTCGCCGTTGTGGTTGGCTTGACTTGGTTAGGCTCAATACCGCAATTAAAATCAACGGGATTACTGCTCTGTGTCTCAACCATCTTGACACTATTGGCAAGGTGGGACAAAAAGTTGGATATATCAATGTTTGTGTTGGTTACCAAAAATTGCCACAGGGACGGTCCTTTGTGACAAATCAAGAAATTAACTATGTTCCTGTTAACGCAGGAGAGTATTCTCCTGTTTACAAAAGGTTCCAAGGCGGTTGGGACACCACTGGTTGTACCTCTTATGACCAGTTGCCTGCAAATGCAAAAGAGTTCATTGAATTTATTGAGGAGTACACTTCTACTCCCATTAAATTCATTGGCATCGGTCCTGATGAAAAGGATACTATCATCAAGTAAATCTTTTCATCACAATGTAACAGTTACTAAAAACATACCACTTAGAGGCACTCTTAAATAGGGTGCCTCTTTGTTTTTTGCTTGTTTTTAATAAATAACTATGTTATAATTATTATATGAGTTTATTTAGATTATTCTAAAAACTTAAATATTTTTTTAAAGGTGTAAAAAATGATTGTAAAAAATCCAAAATTTGAAGTATCTGCGGTAAAAGAAAGTCAATATCCAAAAAATGGCTTACCTGAAATTGTATTAGTTGGAAAGTCTAATGTTGGAAAATCAAGTTTTATAAATACGATGATTAACAGAAAAAAATTGGCTCGCACTAGTAGCGAACCTGGAAAAACTCGTCAAATTAATTTTTATAATATTGATGATTTGTTCTATTTTGTTGATTTGCCTGGTTATGGTTATAGTAAAATGTCTAAACAAGAACAAATTAAAGTTGGTAATTTTATCGAATATTATTTATCACATAGAAAAGAAATTTGCTTAATTATTTTCTTGGTAGATATCAGGCACGACCCTACTTCTAATGATTTTCTAATGTATGATTATGTTATAAGAAGTGGTCTTCCTTGTATGATTATAGCAAATAAAGCTGACAAAATTGCTAAGACTAAGGTTGATGATGCTTGTAAAAATATCCAAAAACAGCTTAATCCTATTGGAGATATTACTACTCTTCCTTTTTCTTCTGAGAGAAAAATTTATAGTGATTTAGTTTGGGATAAAATTTTGTGCCAATTAGACAACTAGGAATTAGCACAAAAGAACCGGCACCAAATGCCAAATTGGCAAAAGAGAACCGGCACCAAATGTCAAATTTTCTTAGTTATAGCTTTTAATGCTTTTTGTCTTTCAAGAGTGACAACATGGCCACATCCTTGGCATTTTAATTTGAAATCAACCCCAACACGAGTGATTTCCCAAAATTTGCTTCCACAAGGATGTGCTTTTTTAGTTTTTACTATATCTCCTATGTTATATTCCATGTTGTTCCTCCTTTGCTATTGATAACTTATTTTAAATTTTCTATTGCTTTTTCAAATCTTTTTTCAATAGTTTCTTTTCCTAGAACTTTCATAATTTCATACATATCAGGTGTATTTGTTCTTGATGTTAATGCAACTCTTAAAACTGTACTTACATCTCCAACATGTGCTTTATATTTTCCTGGATTTGCTTTAAATTCTTTTACTTCTCCTGCATATCCCATTTCAACTGATAATTCTTTTATTTTATCAAACCATGTTTGTTTATCATCATTTACATCATAATATTTTTCAATGTATAATTTCAAGATTTTTTCAATGCTTTCCTTATCAGAGATTACTTGATATGGATATTCTTGAGTTTTTGAATAGAATTTGTCATCATACATATATTCAATATTTTCTTTAACATCTGACCATTTTGCAATATCTTTTCTTGGTTTTTTGTTTCCTCTTTCAATTCCAAATACTTTTAAAGCATATTCTTTATTTTTTAGCATTTCTACTAATTCACTATCAAATTCATTTGCCCAGTCTAAAGCTTTTTCATATACTTCTTCTGCTGTCATTTTTGATATTACTGTTTTTCCGATGTCTAGTAATTTTATCATATCAAATAATGCTCCACTTACACTCATTTTATTTAATTGAAAATCAAATTCTTCCATTTTTTTATCTGGGTTTGCTCTTCTCCAATTTTCAAATGTAGAGTTTGCAATATTTAATAAATATTCTTTTACTGCATCTGTAGGTATACCTTGTTCTTTATAATATGAAACTGCCGCTTCTAGATCTTTTCTTTTACTTAATTTACGCTTTCCACCATTATCATTTTTCATAATTGGTGATATATGTGCATATTTTGGTGCCTTAAATCCTAGTTCATGGAATAATTGTAAATGAAGTGGTACTGAAGATAGCCATTCATCACTTCTTATAACATGGGTTGTTCTCATTAAATGGTCATCTACTGCATGTGCAAAATGATATGTTGGTAATCCATCTGATTTTATAATTATAATGTCTTGGTCATTTTCTGGAAAATCAACATTTCCTTTTATAACATCTTTATGCTTTATTTTCCTATCTTCTCTTCCTGGAGATTTAAATCTAATTATATAAGATTCTCCGTTTTTGATTTTTTCAGCCATTTCTTCAACTGTAAGTTTTCTACATTTTGCCCATACACCATAATACCCTGTTCTTAATTTTGCAGCTTCTTGCTTTGCTTTTCTTTCTTCATCTTCTTCTGGAGTACAGAAACATGGATATGCTTTTCCTTGTTCTATTAAATATTTCGCATATGCTTGATATATATCTTTTCTTAGACTTTGTTTATATGGCCCATAATTTCCTATTTCTTTTGTGTCTGTAATCATTCCTTCATCTGGTGCCATATCAAAATCTTTTAATGAGTTTACAATTCCTGTTACACCATTTTCTACTTCTCTTTTTTGATCTGTATCTTCAACTCTTAAGAAAAATACTCCACCAGTTTTTTCAGCTACTGTTTTTGCAACTAATGCTTGATATAATCCACCAATGTGAACAAATCCTGTTGGACTAGGAGCAAATCTAGTTACAATTGCTCCTTCTGGTAGATTTCTTTCTGGGTATTTTTCTTCATAATATTTTATATCTTTCGCATTTGGAAAGATTAAATTTGCTAAATCTTTATAATCCATATTTTTTCTCCTTTTATACTTCCATTATAATTGGTATAATCATTGGGTTTCTCTTGGTTTTTATGAATAAGTAATCACGTAGGTTTTCTTTTACTGTTGATTTTATTGTTGACCAATCACGAACTCCTCTTTCTTCACATTTAGAAATTTCATGTCTTACAACACTTTTTACATCATCCATTAAATTTTCAGATTCCCTTACATAAACAAATCCTCTAGAAATTACATCTGGTCCAGCAACAACTTCTCCTGTTTCAGAATCCATTGTTAATACTATTATAATCAATCCATCTTGTGCTAAATGTTGTCTATCTCTTAAAACTATGTTTCCAACATCTCCAACACCTAAACCATCTACAAGAACTCTTCCACTTGGCACTGAACTTGTAAATTTAGCTTCATTTTCATTGATTTCTAATACTCGTCCATTTGTCATCATTATTATATTATCTTTATCTATTCCCATTGTTTCTGCTGTATCTCTATGTGCTCTTAATTGTCTATATTCGCCATGAACAGGAATAAAGAATTTAGGTTTTGTTAATGCTAAAATTAATTTTTGTTCTTCTTGACAAGCATGTCCTGATACGTGAACATCAGCTAATGCACTATATACAACTTCTGCACCTAATTGCATTAAATCATCAATTACTTTAGAAACATATTTTTCGTTTCCTGGTATTGGTGTAGCTGATATGATTATTAAATCATTTGGTGTAATTTTAACTTTTTTGTGATCTCCTGTTGCCATTCTTGTTAATGCAGACATTGTTTCTCCTTGACTTCCTGTAGTTATTATTACAAGTTGTTCATCAGTGTAACTTCCAATCATGTCAATGTCTATAAATAAATTATCTGGACATTTTATATATCCTAATTCTGTTGCTGTTGTTATCATATTTATCATACTTCTACCACATACAGCAATTTTTCTACCATTTTTTACTGCTGAATTAACTATTTGTTGAATTCTGTGTACATTTGAAGCAAATGTAGCTACAACTATTCTTTTTGTACAGTTTAGGAATAATTTATCAAATAATTCTCCTACAGAACTTTCTGACATTGTAAATCCTTTTCTTTCAGAGTTTGTACTATCTGACATTAA
>ERZ1643249.816-NODE-816-length-33205-cov-10.799035_pt1 | contig 33205 bp, 30 predicted proteins | sample MGYA00579263_ERZ1643249 | MGnify/ENA primary metagenome ERZ1643249 (study PRJEB29033, sample SAMEA4952264) | chicken gut metagenome | biome: Broiler Chicken; feature: Gastrointestinal Tract; material: Caecum | place: Ireland | collected 2018 | study: Broiler...
TAATCGTACAGGTTCTGCGGGGTATCGACCTGCTGCATGAAGCCGTCCTTCATGACGACGATGCGGGTACCCATCGTCATTGCCTCGATCTGGTCGTGCGTGACGTAGATAAAGGTGGTGGCGAGGCGGGCGTGCAGTTTGGAAATTTCCGTTCTCATCTGCGCGCGGAGCTTTGCATCGAGGTTGGACAGAGGTTCGTCGAGCAGGAACACTTTAGGTTCGCGGACGATGGCGCGGCCGAGAGCGACACGCTGGCGCTGACCGCCGGAAAGAGCCTTCGGCTTACGGGTGAGGTAATCGGTGATGCCGAGGATGGCAGCCGCCTCTTTGACGCGCTCGTCGATGATCTGCTTGGGAACTTTGCGCAGTTTCAGACCGAACGCCATGTTGTCGTACACGGTCATGTGCGGGTACAGAGCGTAGTTCTGGAACACCATTGCGATGTCACGGTCTTTCGGAACGACGTCGTTGACCAGCTTGCCGTCGATATAAAGTTCGCCTTTGGAAATTTCTTCCAGGCCGGCGATCATACGCAGCGTTGTGGATTTACCGCAGCCGGAAGGCCCGACGAATACGATAAATTCCTTGTCCTTGATATCGAGGTTGAAGTCCGTAACGGCGGTGACTCCGGACGGATAAACCTTATAAATACCTTTCAGCAAAAGGCTTGCCATGTGATTTCCTCCTTGAGAGTAGTTTTTACTATTGTATTTATTTTACAACATTTACGAAAAAAAGGCAATGGGCAAACATTACAAATAATGGGCGGCAATCTGTTAATTCTGCCCAACTTTGACCTGCGTCATTTCCTTTTTCCGACGAAATGAAAAAATATCCGGCGGGGGGTTGAATTTTTTCCGCGCGTTTGCTATAATGATAATAATAAAAGGATAAGGAGCGCGCGGACTTTCTGCGCGGTAGAACAAAAGAATGGACATCAACAAATATCTGCCCAAATATAAACTTGCGCACCGCGATCTGCTGGATCTTTCCCAGCTGACGAGCGAGGAGATCTTTGAGATCCTGTACGCGGCGCGCGCCACGAAAAAACGTTATCAGGTGGGAGAAAATTCCCACGCGCTGAAAGGGAAAACGGTGGCGCTGCTGTTTGACAACGTCTCCACGCGCACGCGCATTTCCTTTGAGCTCGGCATCCGCCAGCTGGGCGGAGACTTCCTCTTTCTGCCCAAACGCGAAACGCAGCTCTCGCGCGGGGAGAGCATGAAAGACACCGCCGCCATGATGGAACGCTACGGCATTTCCTGCGTGGTCCTGCGCGGATTTTATCAATCGGAAATAGAAGACTTCGTTTCCCACTGCACCATTCCCGTCATCAACGGGCTTTCGGAAGGTTCGCATCCCATGCAGGTGCTTTCCGATCTGTTTACCATCTGGGAAGCCAAGGGGCGGCTGGACGATTTGAAACTTGCCTACATCGGGGACGGCAACAACGTGGCAAACTCCCTGATCATCGGCGGCTCCAAAGTGAATATGGACATCGCGATCGCAAGCCCCGGCGGCTACACCCCAGCACGGGAGATCGTGGAACGCGGAATGCAGTACAGCAACATTACCATCACGGGCGACATTGACGAAGCGGTGAAAGATGCCGACATCATCTATACGGACGTGTTCATTTCCATGAACGAACAGGACGACGAGGAAAAGAAGAACAAACTTTCCCGCTACCGCGTGACCAAAGAAGTGATGGCAAAAGCAAAGCCGGACGCCCTGTTTATGCACTGCATGCCCGTACACCGCGGCGAAGAGGTGAGCGCGGACGTCGTGGACGGGCGGCAATCCATCGTGTACACGCAGGCGGAAAACAGACTGCACCTGAACAAGGCTGTGCTTACCCTGTTGCTCAGACAATGATCTTTTTTAAATAAACCGAGCGCCCCGCAAGACCTGCGGGGCGCTCCCTTTTTGTTATCTTCTTTCGGGGATGATCTCGATCCAGTATCCGTCCGGGTCCTGGATGAAATAAATGCCCATCTGTTGATTTTCAAAACAGATGCAGCCCATTTCTTCGTGCTTTTTGTGAGCGCCCGCAAAATCGTCCGTCGTGAACGCGAGATGAAATTCGCATTCCCCTAAATCGTATTTCTGCGGATGATCTTTCAGCCAGGTGAGTTCCAGCTCGAAATCGCTGTTCTCGTTTTTTACATAGACGATGATAAAATCGTCCGTTTGCTTTCTGCTCGCTTCTTCCAGCCCGAGCGCCTCCCGATAAAAGCGCAGGGAAGCTTCCAGATCGCTGACGTTGTAATTTTCGTGTACCGCTTTGAACCGCATTGTCTGATCCTCCGTTTTTATACTTAGATTATAGCAGACATCCGCTCCTTTCGCAAGCCCTTTCGCAAATTTCCCGCGCGGCGCTCCTCTTCCCCCTGCCGCAACTTTGCGCGGGGGATTTTTTTAGCTTCTCCCCTATCGCCGCAAAATCCGGATCGGACGCCCCCTCTCTCCGTGCCCCGACTTTTTGCGAGCCGTTTTTTTATTTCAAAGGAGAGGCCGCCGCTTGTCATCGACGAAACGCAGGCGGCGCTTTTTGCAGACTGATTATTTCAAGGACAGGCGCGCCCGCAGATTTTTATAAAAAATGAACCGGGCACAGAGCCTTGCGGTTCTGTGCCCGATCCATATATGATAAGGGGGAAAATGATGAGCTATTGAAGGTAACCAAGCGGAAGCGTTTCGCGTTTCGTTTGATTACACGCATATTATACTTCCTTAAAGAAAAAATGTAAAGCAAAATTTTTACTTTTTTAAAAATTTTTTGAAATAAATTTTCTTTACATTTTTTGTTAGTTTTTAACATTATTCCCCTTTTTCCGCCAAAATCTCCCCTAAAAACACATTAATAGTGTTAATTACTCACACTGTAAATGCTTTTGAGTAAAATAAAAATGAAAATTCACAAAATTAACACATTTCATCACATTATAGGATCCGACAGAGCAGGCAGGCAAAAAGAGCGGCGGCAAGGTTGGAAAAAAGGGCGATGACGACGGGCCTTGCCCTGCCGCCGCCCGCAAAGTAAAGCGCGGAAAGGTAGAAGACCGTCTCCCCCGTGGCATACACGGCGCAGGCGCACCGCCCGATGTAGGAATCTGCGCCGTACTGCGAACACAACTGCCCTACCAGCGCCAGAGAGCCGCTCCCCGAAAAGGGTTTGACGAGTACGAGCGGGACGACGGGCGCGGGAACGCCGAGCCTGGAAAAGAGCGGCTCCAGCGCCTTGGACAGCGCGGAAGAGAGTCCGCTTGCCTCAAACAAATTTGCCAGGATCAGGACGGCGGCGATGTACGGAAACAGCTTGCCCACAAGAGGAAGGGCGCCGCCCGCGCCTTTGGCAAAGCTGTCGTACACGCGCACCTTGCGGAAGGACGCGGCGATGAGCAGAAAGACGAGAACCAGAGGCAGGACGGCGTTCATTTGCGGCAAAAGAGGCGCACGAGCAGGATCCCCAGCGCGAGAGAGAACAGCGAGGCGAGCAGGGCGGGCAGCAGGACGGAGAGCGGCGCGGCGGAGCCTGCCTGCACGCGCAGGGAGAGAACGGTGGACGGAAAGAGCTGCAGCCCCGCGCAGTTGACGACAAAAAACATTTCCTGCGCGTACCGCTCCTTGTCCAGCAGGCGCATGGCGGCAATGCCCGCGCCCGTGGCGGCGCCGCCCATGCCGCAAAGGTTGGCGGCGAGGTTGACGGAAATGCTCTGGAGGGCGAGATCGTTTTTCGTGCCGAACAGCCGCCGCGTGAGCGGGAGCATGGCGCGGGACATTCCGCGCAGAACGCCCGCATCCTGCGCTACCTGCAAAAAGCCCATCCACACGGCATAGGCGGCGAGCAGGGACAGCGAGAGTGTGACGGCATTGCCCGCCCCTTCCAAAAGGGCGGGAAGGAAGGCGGACGCGTCTTGCAGGATGACGAGCGCGGACGACAGGACAAAAATACAGAGGAACAGGATGTTCATGGACATACCTCCGACCTAACCTTATGACCGCGGGCCGCCGAATATGCGTACGGGGCGTAAAAATCCCCTTGCGGGGCAAAAAACTTTCAAAAAAGTTTTACATTATTTAAAAAATAAGATATAATAGACGGGTAACAAGGGACAATCGGAGGGAATTATGGCTAAAAAACCCTATTATATTACGACGGCGATCGCCTATACGTCAGGCAAGCCGCACATCGGAAACACATACGAAGCGATCCTCAGCGACGCCATTGCGCGCTTCAAGCGCAGCCAGGGCTACGACGTGCGCTTCCAGACGGGAACGGACGAACACGGCCAAAAAATCGAGGAAAAAGCGGCCGCGCAGAACATGACGCCCAAGCAGTTTGTGGACGGCGTTGCGGCGCAGATCAAAGGCATCTGGGACCTGATGAACGTCTCCTACGACAAATTTATCCGCACGACGGACGCCGATCACGAAAAGCAGGTGCAGAAGATCTTCAAAAAGCTGTACGAACAGGGCGACATCTACAAAGGCACCTACGAGGGAATGTACTGCACCCCCTGCGAAGCGTTTTGGACCCCTTCCCAGCTCAAGGACGGGAAATGCCCCGACTGCGGGCGGGAAGTCAAGCCCGCCAAGGAAGAGGCGTACTTCTTCAGGATGAGCAAGTATGCGGACAGACTGCTCGCCTACTACGAGGAACACCCCGAATTTATCACGCCCGTATCCCGCAAAAACGAGATGGTGAACAACTTCCTCAAACCCGGATTGCAGGATCTCTGCGTTTCGCGCACCTCTTTCCGCTGGGGGATTCCCGTCGATTTCGACCCCAAACACGTCGTGTACGTGTGGCTGGACGCGCTGACCAATTACATCACGGGACTGGGCTATGACGCGGACGGCAATTCCGGCGAACTGTTCAAAAAGTACTGGCCCGCGGACGTGCACGTCATCGGCAAGGACATCATCCGTTTCCATACCATTTACTGGCCCATCTTTCTGATGGCGCTGGGGCTTCCCCTGCCCAAGAAAGTGTTCGGGCATCCCTGGCTTCTGATGGACGGGAGCAAGATGAGCAAATCCCGCGGGAACGTGATCTACGCGGACGAACTCGTCAAGATCTTCGGTGTGGACGCGGTGCGGTATTTTGTGCTGGGCGATATGCCCTTTGACAACGACGGCAACATCACATGGGAGCTGATCACCGACCGCGTGAACGCAGATCTTGCCAACAATCTGGGCAACCTGGTATCGCGCACGGCGGCGATGAGCCTGAAATACTTTGACGGCGTGCTGTGCGACAAAGGGGCGGCGGAACCCGTGGACGAAGAAGTGCGCTCGATGGCGCTTGCCCTGTACGGGAAAGTTGCCGCAAAGATGGACGAGTTTAAAATTGCCGACGCGCTGGACGAGATTTTCTCCTTCCTGCGCCGCTGCAACAAATACATCGACGAAACGGCGCCGTGGGTGCTTGCCCGCGACGAGAGCAAAAAGGACAGGCTTTCCACCGTACTGTACAACCTTTCGGAGAGCATTGTCATTGCGGCGGGACTTTTGTACCCCTTCCTGCCCGAAACGGCGGAAAAGATCGCAAAACAATTCAACACTTCTCTGCGCCCCTGCGCTCCGCAGGAAAAATTCGGGCTGATCGAAAACGGGAGCCGCGTCTCCCCCACCGAACAGCACCTGTTTGCGCGCAAAAATTATAAGGACGTGGAGGCGGAATACGAACGTATGCACGCCGAAGCGGAAAAAGAAAAACCCAAGCAGGAAAAGCCCGCCAAATCGCACGAGAGCGAGTACCCCGCCGAAATCTCCATCGACGATTTTGCCAAGGTGCGGATGCAGGTGGCAAAGGTGATCGCCTGCGAAAAGGTGGAAAAGAGCGACAAGCTCTTAAAATCCACGGTGCAGCTGGGCAACGAAACGCGCACGGTAGTGAGCGGCATTGCAAAATACTACACGCCCGAACAGATGGTGGGAAAAAAGGTGATCATGGTCACCAACTTAAAGCCTGCCAAACTGCGCGGCGTGCTCAGCGAAGGTATGATCCTGTGCGCGGAAGACGCGGAAGGCAAGCTTTGCCTGCTGACGCCCGAAACGGACATTGCGGACGGGAGCGGCATTTACTGAGCATTCCATACAGGGGGAACGCATGGAAAAACTTTGCGAAAGAATTTATACCCTGCGCAAACAGGCAGGAATGTCGCAGGAGGAACTTGCGCACCGTACGGGGGTATCCCGCCAGACGGTTTCCAAATGGGAATCGGGCGCCATGGTCCCCGAATCGTCAAACCTGCGCGCGCTGTGCGTTCTTTTTGAGGTAAGCGCCGACTTTTTGCTGTTCGGAGAAGAGAAATTTGCCGCAAAAAACGAACAACGTACCCAGGAAATGCAGGCAAAAGAGCAGGAACTGGAGCTTTTGCTGCAACAGGAACACAGCAGGCGCGAAGAGGACAGGGAGGATTTGCGCTACAGGCTTGCGCTGTACCTCTGCGGCAGCATTTTTATGTGCGCGCTGACGCTGATCTCCCTGCTTTTGACGGCGTTTGCGACGTCGGAACTGATTTCCATGATACGTGACCCGGAAAAATGGACATCGCAGTCCTATCCCCTCTTTTTATCGCCCCCCGTACTGCTGGGAATTTCCCTTTTTTTCTCCATTATGCTGGCCACGTTCACCATTCTCATCGTCGTCGCCTTGCATCGCACGCGAAAAAAATTAAAAATGTAACGTTTTGTTGACACATTGCAATGTAAAATAGGTGGACACTTTTTTTCATACGTTGTAAAATTCCCTTGTCGATTTTCCGAGGGACTTTGGCTCGGAAAACCGTTTCGGGTAAGGCGCGCCGTAGGGCGTGACCGCTAAAACAAATAGGGAAATTTGCAAATAAGGCATTTACCGGGGATAAAACGGCAAGGAATTTTGCAGCATTACGGACAGACCGTTCGTCCCCCGGCAACGTGCCGCCCCGTCCGAAAACTCAACACGTATCCGCGCGCCGACCAAAAAAGTCGGCGTTTTTTCAAAAATATGTGCATAATCCTTTACAAACGCGCATTATTGTGATATAATGTGGTAAAAAATGAGAACTGGTATAAAAGTGTAGTTCGGAGGAGGAACACATGAAGACAAAATCGCCTACAACTTTTCTGTTTATGAATATCTTGTTTGCAGTGGTCACCATCGCGCTGATCGTCTGCTTCTTCACCATGCTGATCCTGGATTATACAACCACTTCCGTGGTCGTTTTCCTGGTCTTTCTGCTGGCATGGCTGGCGGCGTTTGCCGTTTGGTGCGCATCCAGGCTGGAACGCAAACCCAAAGCAAAATAACCAAAACCCAAAGACGTGCGCAAAAAATGCGCACGTCTTTTCATTTTTGCCGTTTGACCGGCGCAATGTCCCCTCCCGCAAGGGAGACACCCCAGACGACCTTTCCGTGAACGCCGCCTTGTGCGGCGTTCCCCTTTTTGCCCGCAAACAGAGCGCAGATATGCAAAAAAGAGCAAATTTTGTTGACGGAAACGCAAAAAAGGAATACAATAGAGACGCTATGATAGATACGCACGCACACATCAACTATCCCGAGCGGTACGGCGACGAAGGGGCACTGTTTGCCGACCTTGCCGCCGCAGGGATAGAAAAACTTATCGACGTGGGCTGGAATTATGATTCCTCCCTGTATGCCGCGCAGCAGGCAGAGCGCTGTCCGTTTGTGTACTTTGCGGCGGGCATCCACCCCTCCAACCTTGCGGACTTTCAGGAGGGAGATCTTGAACGCATTGCGCAGCTGCTCAGACGCCCCAAGGGCGTTGCCGTGGGCGAGATCGGGCTGGATTATCACTACGACGGCACGGACGAAGAGGCGCAAAAGCGCGCCTTTGCCGCGCAGATGGAACTTGCGCACGAGTGCCGCCTGCCCTTTATCATCCACAGCCGCGACGCCGCCGCGGACACCCTTTCCCTGTTGAAACAGAACAGGCGGCTGCTGGAATACGGCGCCGTGATGCACTGCTTTTCGGGGAGCCCCGAAACGGCAACGGAATACCTGAAACTGGGGCTGTACATTTCCTTTGCAGGCCCCGTCACCTTTAAAAACGCGCGGCGGCTGGACGAGGTGGCAAAGATCGTACCCGCGGACAGGATCCTGGCGGAGACGGACTGTCCCTACCTTGCGCCCGAACCCCTGCGCGGCACGCAGAACACGCCCAAAAATGTGCGGTACGTGTACGAAAAACTTGCCCTCCTGCGGGAAACTCCCCTTCCCCTCTTAGAGGAACAGATACGCAGAAACGCACACACGTTATTCAAAAAATTAAACGGTACGGACAATGGAAAAATTTGAAACTTTCACTTACGAACTGGACGGAAACCTGTACATCAACCTGACGAGCAAATGCTCCAACGACTGCACTTTTTGCGTGCGCAACGAGCATTCCTCCTATTTCGGACACAAACTCTGGCTCTCGCGCGAGCCTTCCCCCGAAGAGGTGCTTGCGCGCATTCCGCAGGACGTTTCCCGCTACAAAGAGTACGTGTTCTGCGGGTTCGGCGAACCCACTCTGCGCCTTTCCGCCCTTGTGCAGATCGGCAAAGAGCTGAAAAAACGCGGCGCGACGGTGCGCCTGAACACCAACGGCCAGGGAAGCATGACGGCGGGCAGGGACATTTCCGCCGATCTTGCCGAGGCGGTGGACAAGATCAACGTCAGCCTCAACGAGAGCAACGCGGAGGATTATGTAAAACTCTGCCGCCCCGCCTACGGCGCCGCCGCCTTTACGGGATTGCAGGACTTTGCAAAAAAATGCGCGGCGCGCGGCATAACCGTCTGGTTTTCGGTGGTGGATGTCATCGGCGAAAAAAAGATAGAAGAGTGCCGCAAGATCGCGGCGGACTGCGGCGTCGCCCTGCGCGTTCGCCCCTACCTTGCGGACAGCGAGTAAGCGCAACCCCGCCCGCGGCAAAACATAAAAAAAGAGATCTCAAAGACTAAAGCCTTTCAGATCCCTCTTTTTCCTTTGTATGCAAACTTTTTTCCGTCATGGCAAACGCACTTCTGCCCAAAAGCAGTTATCCGTTCGCTCGGTGGAAAGTTTACATTCTCAGTTTGCGCCGTACGGCGGACATTATACGCACAGTTTACAGGAAGATCATGGAAAATTTGAAAGACATTCTCCTCAGGCACGGCTTTTCCTTTAAAAAGCAGTTCGGGCAGAACTTTATTTCGGACGTCAACTTATTAAAGAGCATCGTGGCCCTTGCGGGGGTGGACAAAGACACCACCGTTTTAGAAATCGGCTGCGGCGCGGGAACGCTGACGCGCGAGCTTGCCGCGGCGGCAAAGCGGGTGGTCTCCTACGAGATCGACAAAAAACTGCAGCCCGTGCTTGCGGAAACGCTTGCGGGCGTGGACAACGCGGAAGTGGTTTTCCGCGATTTCATGCGGGAAAATCTGCCCGCCCTGGAAGAAGAACTGGGCGAATATACGGTGGTGGCAAACCTGCCCTACTATATCACCTCCCCTCTCGTCATGCGGTTTGTGGAGGAAGCGGAAAGGGTGCGTTCCCTCTTCATCATGGTGCAGGACGACGTGGCGCGCCGCTTTTGCGCGCAGGCGGGGACGGCGGATTACGGCGCCATTACGGCGGCCATCGCCCGCAGGGCGAGTGCGCAGATCGTAAAGTATGTGCCGCGCAGAATGTTCCAGCCCGTGCCAAACGTGGACAGCGCGGTGGTGAAACTGGATTTTGAAAAGGACCGCATTCCCGTACCCGACGCCAAGTGCTACCGCGACACGGTGCGCGCCGCCTTCCTTTCCCGCAGAAAGACGCTGGAAAACAACCTTGTCAACGCATTTTCCCTCCCCCGCGAGCGGGCGCAGGCCCTGCTTGCCGAGGCGGGCATTCCCGAAAAGGCGCGCGGCGAAACGCTTACGCCGCAGCAGCTTGCCGCCCTTTCGGCGCTCCTTTACAGAGAAAAGACCGCAAACGCATGACGTCTGCGGTCTTTTTTGCGCGCGCATTCTGCAGATTTTTTCCCTGCAAAAACGGGAAAAGCCCTTGCTTTTCCTCCCGATTGCGGTTATAATAGAAGAGACAAACAAAAGTTCGTAAAAAAGGGAAAATCATGGGAATCGAAGAAAAAATTTTTGAAAATTTAAACGCGGAACAGGCGCAGGCGATCCGATGTACGGAAGGATATGTGCGCGTGGCGGCGGGCGCGGGGAGCGGCAAAACGCGCGTTCTGACCAACCGGTATGTATACATTGCCAAAGTGCTGGGCGTGCCTGCCGAACACGTCCTCTCCGTCACCTTTACCAACAAGGCGGCCTGGGAAATGCGCAAGCGCATCCGCGCCGCCCTGCCCGACGAGGACGGCGGCTGGATCCTCACCTTTCACAGCGCCTGTCACAAAATTCTGCAATCGGATATTTCCTGCCTTGCCTATCCTTCCAACTTTATCGTGCTGGACGAGGAGGACCAGAAAGGCATTTTGCAGCGCATCTTTGACGAAAACGGGCTGACGCTGAAAAACTTTTCCTTCCGACGCTGTCTGGACGCGCTGGAAGTGTACAAATCGGAAAACGCCTACGTCCCCTTCCTCACCGACCCCGCCCGCAAGGAGATCGCCCCGGGGCTTGCCGACGCTGACGACAAGGGTTCGATGTCCTTTGTCATTTTGAAATATCTGCAGAGCCAGCGCAAAAACTTTTATCTGGATTTCAACGATCTCATTCAGTTTGTGCTGTATCTGTTCCAGACGAGGGAGGACATCGCACAAAAATGGCAGAAAAAGTTTGAATACATTCAGATCGACGAATTTCAGGACGTTTCCGCCGAACAGTACCAGCTGGCGTGCGTCCTTTCCGCCTATCACAAAAATCTGTTCATCGTGGGCGATCCCGACCAGACCATCTACTCGTGGCGGGGTGCAAGCGTGGGATATTTCCTCAATTTTGACAAACGGTTCGAGGGAACGCAGACGATCGTTCTGGACAAAAATTACCGTTCCACGCCCGAGATCCTCGGCGTGAGCAATTCGCTGATCTCCCACAACACCGCGCGCCTGAAAAAGAAGCTGAACGCCGTGCGGAAGAGCGGCGCCACGCCCTGCTACTATCACGCGAAATCGCGCGCGGAGGAGAGCGAATGGATCGCATCCTCCATTCAGAGCCTGCACGAGGCGGGGACGCCCCTGCGCGATATCGCCATCCTGTACCGCGGGAACTATATGTCCCGCCCCATCGAGGAGGCGCTGATCAAAAAGAACATCCCCTACGCCGTGTACAGCGGCGTGGCGTTTTACCAGCGCAAGGAGATCAAGGACGCCCTGGCGTACCTGCGCTTTCTCGCGTGCGGGGACGAACTTTCCTTTCTGCGCATCGTCAACGTTCCCCCGCGCGGCATCGGAAAGACGCGGCTCGCCCTTCTGTCGGAGCGGGCGCGCACGAGCGGCTGGCTGGGCGCGCTCAAAGAGCTTTCCTCACACGAAAAATTCAAGGCCACCAAGGCGGCGCAGCTGGTGCAGGCGTTGGAAGCCTCCGCAGAATACGCAAGATCGCACGACGTAGCGGACACGCTGGATTTTCTCCTGCAAAAGAGCGGGTATGAAGAGTACCTCATGCTGTGCGGCAACCAGGACAAGCTGGACAACCTGAACGAACTCAAATCCTCCCTGCGCGAATATCTGGACGAAGCGCAGGAGGAAGTGAGCATCGACGATTATCTCAACGGGATCGCGCTACTGACGAGCGCGGATATGCAGGACAGGGAAAACTGCGTGCGGCTGATGACCATACACACGGCAAAGGGGCTGGAATTTCCCGTGGTGTTTGTATGCTGTATGAACGAGGGGATGTTCCCCTCCCGCAAGATCCGTTCCAAAGAGGAAATGGAAGAGGAGCGGCGCGTTGCGTACGTTGCGATGACGCGCGCGGAAAATCTGCTGTTTTTGTCCGATGCGGAGGGGTACGACGCGCAGGCGGGCGGGAGCCTGTATTCCTCGCGCTTTCTATTCAACATCGACGAAAAACTGCTGGAAAAGAAGGGCGTCCCCTCCGAACAACATATGCAAAGATCCAAAGAATACATCCGACAGCAGGAATTTGAAATGGGAGTGACGGACGCGCCGCCAAATATCCGCGTGTTTGCCGCGGGAGAGGAGGTACGCCACCCTCATTTCGGCGCGGGGAAGATCCTCAGCGTGCAGGACGGGGAATACCTCGTCGCCTTTGAAAACGGCAAGACGCGCTCCGTTTCCGTCTCTTCCGACGTGCTCATCCCCCTCTACCGCTGAGTTTGCCCGCTTTTCGGGAGGAAAAGTTTCATCCGCTTGACAATTTCCCACCGCATAGATATAATTATTTTTGTAACATAAGGAAGAAATTGCGCGTCTTTTCGCCGCTTTTCCGTGCGGCGCGCGCCGTCTGAGGGAAAAATGGTTATTTTTATTCTTACCATCCTTTTCGGATGGGCAGGGTTTTACCGCTTTTACAAACGGCAGTATTTCCGCGGGATCCTGTATCTGATCACATTCGGATTGTTCTACATAGGCTGGATCATCGACATTGTGTGTGCTTTGCGCGATATGCTTGCCAAGCCTGCCGCGCCGCAGCCTGCGCCCGTGCCGCCCGCCATGCCCTACCATCCCGCCGCTCACCCCGCAACGGATGCGGACGAGCTGATGAAATACAAGCGCCTTTGGGACAGCGGCGCCATCACCAAAGCGGAATACGAACAGAAAAAAGAGGAATTGCTGAGCAAGGACAAGCCGGAAAACAAATTTACCGTCTGCCCCTACTGCGGCACCAAAAACGACAAATCGGCGGCAAAATGTTCTGCCTGCGGCGCCTTCCTCGAAATATAAAATCAACCCTCCGAAAGCTTCCCGCTTTCGGAGGGTTTTTTAATACAGACAAAAGCGAGGCGCTTTTCCAACGGAAAGCGCCTTGCTTTTGTTCTTTTAAAACTCTTTTTTTTCGTAGATCTTCAGCGAAAGGAAGAAGGATCCGACCAGCAGAAAAAGCGTGACAGCCGCCGCAATGCCGACAGCGGGCGCCGCAAGAGAAAATTTATCCCCTAACAGTCCCATGCCCGCCGCAAAAAGCGCCACCAGTACGACCACAAAGAGGACTGTCATCGTCCTGCCGCGCTCGACGCCGTACCTGAACACGAGGGGTAAAACCACGGACAAAATGACAAACTGCATACAGACGGGGAACCAGAATTCCATCCACGTTGTGCCATTTTCAAAGCAAAACAGAAAGACGGCGAGATATGCCAACGAGCTGAACAGGGCAAAGAGAATGCCCAAAAGATACTTTTCCGCGACCATGGTCTTCGCGCCCAGTCCGCTTGCAGCGGCAAACCTCTGCCAGTTTTCCCGCTCCTCGTACGCGAGCGCGGTGAGCGGCACGGAAATAGTGACCAAAAGCCCGATCGACGCGCTGAACGTGAGATTGCGCACGGACAGCGAAACGACAAAAAACGTCACGATCATCCCGATATACCAGGCGATCTGTTTGCGGATATTAAAAAAATCTTTGATCAGAAGTCCGAACATAACCGTTCCCCCTTTGCATAAAAAAGCATGATCTCATCCAGACCCGCCCTGTTCCCGCCAAATCCCTGCGGCAGACAGTCCTTACGCACCAGCACGTCCGCGCCGTATTCGCGCAGAAGCACGCGCTCCACCCGTGCGGGATCCAGCTCCTTCAAAGCCGCCTTTTCGCAGGAAAAAGTGACAAACTTTTCCAAAAGCGCGTCCTTTTCCTCGTCGAAAAGCACCCGCCCCTCATGAATGTATACGATGTAATCGCAAAGTTTTTCCAGATCGGAAGAAATGTGCGAGGAAATGAGCACCGCCTTTTTTCCGTCCTGCATATAATCGTACAAAATTTCCAGGATCTCGTCCCGCACGACGGGATCGAGGCCGGAAGTCGGTTCGTCCAGAAGGAGCAGATCGTTTTCATACGAGAGGGCGACCGCAATGGCCGCTTTCATGCGCATCCCCTTGGAAAAATCTTTGACAGCCTTCTTTTCGGGAAGGGAAAATTTCCTGCACAGATCGAAAAAGCGATCGCTGTTCCACCTCACAAAGATGTGCGAAAAGACTTTGTCCAGCATGGAGATCCCCATTTCCAGCGGCAGACAGGTGACGTCTTGGACAAAGCCGATCTTCTGCTTTTCCTCTTTGCTCAGCTGTTCAATGGGTTTGCCCTGGAAGAGAATGCTCCCCTTGTCCGCACGCACGGCGCCCTGCACCGCCTTCATGACCGTGCTCTTTCCCGCTCCGTTTTCCCCGATGAGGCCGACGACCGCCCCCTGCGGCACGGAAAAAGAAACGTTGTCCAAAAGAAACCCGTCGTACTTTTTTGTCAAAGATTGTATCTGTAAACTCTGCATACGCTACCTCCGAAAGGCCGCTTGGGCGGCCTTTAAAAATTCCTCCTCGCTCATTTCACAGCGGCGGGCGATCGCCGACGCCTCAGAAAGTTTTTGCTCCATTTCGGCAAGATTTTTTTCGCGCACAAACTGCTTGTTGCGCTCCGCCACAAAACTCCCCTTCCCCACGACAGAGTAAATGTAGCCGTCCCGTTCGAGATCGGCATAGGCGCGGGAAGTGGTGATGACGCTGATGCGCAGATCTTTTGCAAGCCCGCGGATGGTAGGCAGCGCCTCCCCTTCCTTCAGCGTTCCTTCCAGAATGTGATTTTTGATCTGTTCGTAGATCTGCTCGTACAGCGCTTTCCCCGAAAGGTTGGATAAAAACAGATTCATGGCTTCCTCTCGTAAATTGTATATATTGATTATATACAATATATTTTTATTTGTCAAGCCTCTGCAAAAAATTTCTATAAAAAACTCTCCCCGATGCAAAATTGCATCGGGGAGAGTTCATTGAAATCGTCGCGCCTTTTACGGCAGCGCAGACGTATATTTGAATCATCAAATAAACGCGATTTTGAGGGAACGTACCCGCAAAATACCGTCCTTTTCCCGCGCCGAACCTTTTGAAACGTACCCGCGCGAAAGACAAAAAAGCGCCCGCCGCCGCCCGCACCCTGACGGGTGCGGGCGGGGCAGGCGCCCCGGGTTACTCAGTCAGCCGCCGCTTTCGCTTTGGCCGCCGCGGAAGATCAGGCTTTGTCGTCCTCGGCCTTTGCTTCCTCTTCTGCCTGCTTTTGCAGGCGGCGAAGGCGCCTTGCTTCCTTGCGGCGTTCCTTCGCGTTTTCGATGTCCTTTTCGATCTGCTCTACCGCGAGGTCGACCATCATGTAAGCCGTATCCAGGTCGGCAGGCTCGCGCAGGACAAGTTCCGTTGCACGGACCTTGAGTTTTGCGGAGGTGCTGGTTGCCCTGCGGAAATCTTTGAGCATCTCGTTTTCGAGGAAGAACAGAGCCGCCGCATCTGTAGAAGTAATATTGCCGTCCAGGACGTTGATCTTCGGGAATCTCGCATCCTGACCGTTGCCCATGATCGCCGCGTTCTTCGCCGTAATATTGGCAGAAGTATTCAGGACGATCGAATTATAAATGAATACGGCAACGTCATTCTCGGAAATGATGTTCAGGTCTTCCGCAAACGTGACCGCGTTATTGGAAAGTCCGGATGCCCCTGCGATCTCAAACGCAACATTCTGCGCCTCGATCGTTCCGTTTTTAAAGGTTGCAACAATATTGCTGATTCGGAAAAGCGTTTCAATGTCCGCACCGTATACAGTATACCCGCACAGATCGAACGTAACTTTCTTTGTTCTGACTGAAATCGTATTTTCTACGGTAACGTCGGAAATCAGCTTGATGGTGTCACCTGTTGCCGCGCTTGCAAACGCTTCCGCAAGCGTCGTATAACCGTACTCACCGATCGTTGCAACGTATGTGCCTTCCTGCGTCACGTACGCCTGCGCTTCTTCATCCCAGACGCCCACAAAGCCTTCCGCGTACAGTTCGTAAGGGACCTGCTTTTTGAACGTTCCGCCGCTGACGGTAACGTTGGCGTTCTCTTCGCCGTCCATGATATAGAAGTCTACGTCATACGTTCCCGTATTGCCGTCCGCAAAGGTCAGCTTTGTCTCGCTCTGCCATTCGGGATCCGTTCCGTCCGTCGTGTATTCGATCCTGCCCTCTACCTTTCCGGTAAAGCCCGCGTCGAAAATGACTTCCACGGCGCCGTATCCGTTATCAGGCCAGTGGTACGTATCAAACGCTGCCCTGCCTGCCGCCGCAATGATCTGCGTGTTCCCTGTGATCGTCGTCGTGCCGTTGTTGTTGGAGATCACATACGCGATCTGCGCATTGTCCGACAGATCCAGGACCATATTTTCCAACGTGAGTTCGTTGTACTTCTGAATCAGGATCCCGGAGATCTCCGCGCTCGTCTTGATCGTGCCGTCCTTCATCACGACTTGCGATCCCTTCTTCAACTGGAATCTGTTCGTTTCCGTTCCGCTCGATCCGACCGTCGTCGTCACGATATATGTATTATTGTTAAAGTCGATGATTATGTTCCGCCCGGCTTCGACTATAATACCTGCGCCGCTGTATTCCTGCGCCGTTCCCACAAATTCGATCAGAGCTTCGCTGTCGTCCGCAGGAACTGCCGCCCGCCGCGTACGATGTGATGATCGCCGCCTGCGCCGCTTCGCCCACTTCAAACACGCCGTCCGTGATCGTCAGTTCGTTCCAGTTCAGCACCGCTGCCTGCGATACATTCTTAAACGTTCCGCCGTTGATCGTCATCACTGCGTAATCGTCGTTCTTGACGGTGTTGATTCCTCCGGCAAATTCGCCGCTCTCGATCACGAGCGTGGGCACTTTGTCCGCCGTCGTCACTTTCCCGTAATTCGTGTTGCGGTCGGTTGCATTCTGGTATCCGTTGGCGATCATGCTCGAATAATGTCCGTCCTGCGTCACTTTCGCGCCGTCGATCGTCATGCTTCCGTAATTCTTCAAGACGTACCAGCTGTTTCCGCCGCTGTCTTCCGAGTTCTGCCCGTTCTCCAGGCTCCTCGTGTACAGTCCGCCGTTCAGGTACGCCGTTCCGTAGTTGACCACCGCGCCGCGGCCGTGCGATACGTTGTCTACCGTGCCTTCCCCGATCACCGTCAGGGTGCCGTAGTTTTCGATCGTATGCTTGCCTTCTACGTTTTTCAGCGTCTTGCCGTTCAGATCCAGCGTGACTGTCCTTTCCACGCTGACGCTCGCCGTAATATCCGCGCCGAGCACCACCGTTTCAAAATTGCCGTCCGCCAGCGCCGCCGCAAGAGCTTCCGCCGTGTACACTTCCGCCGAAACTTCGTCCGCGCTCTGCGCGTACACCGCAACGGCTCCCTCGGGGACTTCTTCGCCTGCAAACGCCACGAAACTGCCGTCCGCCATCCCCGCTACTTTGGCGTCTGCCGCCATGTAGCTTTCCGTTCTGTTGACGTTGGTATCGCCCAGAACGGGGTTGCGCCCCACAAAGGTACCGCCGCTGATCACCATCTGCTGTCCGCTCGTGTTGTCGTGCACGTTGACCGCCAGAGCGGGAGATGTCTGATCATACGCAAACGGTTCTTCGCAGAGATTGACAAACTTGCCGCCCTTGATATAGGCGATGCCGCCGAAGCCCGCATACACGCAGGACTCGTACTTCGTATCTGTCGTGATGGTGCCGCTCTCGATGGTCAGGGTCGCCCCTTGCGCCATAACGCCGACGGGGACGGTGGTTTCATCCGCCTGCGTCCCGTCGATGGCGCCCTTCGCGCCCGCGCGGATGGTCAGGCTTCCGCTGCGTACATCCAGGGCGCAGACATTGCCCATCCCCTCGCCGATCGTCAGCGTGTATTCGCCGAGATCCAGCGTGAGCTTCTTCCCTTCCGTAAACTTGAACTGCTTGTCCAGAACCGCATTCTCTTTCAGAGAGACCACGGCCCCGTCCGCCGCAAGATTCAGCTCGTCCCACAGCGTCTGATATGTAACAGCCGTGTTTTCGTCGATCGCCTCGGCATTGACGAGGTCGAACGTGACGTTGCTGACAGCGAGTTCGCCATCCGTTGCGATCGCGGGCTTGACCTCCTCGTTCAGCCCCTCAAAATCGATGGTCACGTTTTCCAACGAAATGGAAGAGCCCGCTGCGCCGCGGGCAAAATTCCCGTTGGACTTGCCTGCAAGCGTGCCGTTTTTCACCGTAACGGTGACGCCGGACTGCACTTCGATACATCCGAAACCGCTCACCGTATCAATGGTGATCGTATTTCCGTTCAGATCGAGCGTAAAGCTGTACGCCCCCGTCGCTCTGGTCGGAATATACATATGTCCGCCCGGCTCTCCGCCTGTAATTCCTCCATCCTGATTGAGGTCAAGAGCAATGTCTGCTCCCAGCGTAACCGTACCGCCTCCTGGACATTGTAAATGGCCAACATCAAGTCATTCGCTGTCGTGATTTGTCCATCTGCCGCTCGTGTTTTTGTAACGGGCGTCCATAGACAAAAGCCCAACACAAGCAAAACAGCTGCCGCGACGGCGAGCAGAACTCTCAGTCCTCTCGCTTTCACTTTGCTCATACTATCCCTCCTATCTGGTTTTTGATCTATCAACGGATCCGCTCTCTCTTGCAGATCCGGGAGTGCCTATTTTCAAATATTGACACAATTACGACACAACGTAGACCAAATTTTATGACTGATTACTTACATTATAATCTAAAAATTGCCAAATAGCAATAGGAAATACAAAAAAAGTATTACATTTTATTATTTTTTTTAGAAAAACAACATTTTACGCATTTTTGACGAACGTATATGAGAATTAAACACAAAAAAAGAGAACGCATCCGAAAATGGCAAATTACTTTCGTATCACTGCATACAGCCCTACCGAGGACATCGGAATGATCGTTGATTCCAACGGGAAGTTTGAAAAGGTTTGGCAATTCAGTTCCTGTCTCGTCAAAAAAGGCTTTGACATCCTGGAAGTCAGCAAAAGCGAAAACTTTACGGATGGGAACATCCCCTGCACACAAGAGAGCGACAAGATCCTGCTCCGCGCCTGTCAAAAAGGAGAACCCGCCCGAAACGGTTCACGCATTGAGGTCAGCGGCAAATTTTACGAGGTATAAACAACAGTTACGGCTCATCGCGTTTGCGGTGAGCCGTATTTTTTATCAGGAGAAAACTATGACACCTTTTTTCTTTTTCGACTTCTCTTTCGATAAATAAACTCCGCCGACACAAATCCCAATCTCCCAACTGGAACAGGAAGAACGGCCAACCAAAACAGACAATCTGTGTCCCTATCGTATTCTGACCATCGACAAAATTATGTAGATATTGAATCGGCATCCTACCGCACGGATAAACAAAAATTTATTTCCGATCTGTTTGAATGCAGCGCGATTACCGTATCCAATATGGTCGATCTGAATCAATATAATATGCGCGAAGAACGGTATTTTCAGATCATCCGCAACTGCAAACTTCCCGATCAATCAATGTTAAAAAAATACTTTGCAAAAATCTATGCACAGCTCAATTCCGTTATCTACGACGACGAGAAATTCAATGACAATCTCGGAGAATTATTTATGCGCTGTGACCTCGGCAACAAAAACACGGGGCAATTCTTTACCCCCCTACCATATCTCGGAATTCATGGCTCGCGCGACTCTAGAAGAATCTCTAATCAAAGAAAAAGCAGAGAAAGACGACATCCTTATGGCACAATACTTTTTTGTGATACACAAATCTTTTTTCATAACATTTTCCCCTTTTTTGTTATTTTATTATTTCTATGATAATGTCTTCAATGAAAGTTTGTGCATAATGTCCGCCATCGCCGCCAATACCATAACTGGGCGCTTTGACAGATAAATCAAATTTATAAATTCCTACATCCGTAAAATTACGATTAGTTTCTGCTCCTTCTACTATTTCTACATTTCTCGCGTACGCATCAACTTCCAGCTTAGCAATCAAAAGTTCCGGATAATCTGGATCGTATGCCTTAAAATATTTAGGCCTTTGCCGCTCGCCATTATACTTATAAACATATCTCTTATTCATTTCATAAGAAACACAGTTTTCATCCGGCAAAATTTCGATCCTCGGTACAGGGCGTGTATCCGGTAGTTCTTTTACTGTTATGTTCAATTTGAAGATAATGTCTAAGTCATCCGTATCTTTATATATTTGCTGTATATTATATACCCCCGGTTCATCCAAATGTATTGTGTTTTGTTTAAAACTTATAAAAGTTTGCGCTAAACACTCTTCACCGTTTTCGTAAAATGCTTTTGTGGTAAACTTCAATTCATCGCTCTTGTATTCGTATTCTAAATCCTTTTCGTGCGTGGTATTATCTTTACCAAGGTAAAAATTATTCCCCTGATTGTCAAACACTTGCAAGTAAATACGATTCAAAGAGTTTTTTCCTTCATCCTCATTGCTTTGGCACCCAACAAAACTACCGCAAACACCTAAAGCAAGTACCAACGCAAACAGGCAAATTAGAATTTTTGTTATAGAATTTTGTTTAGTCATAAATTATCTCCTTTCTATTGAAATTATACCGTCGTTATTGACAACCCTTATGCTTTCAGCTTCAAAAAACAGACATTTTCCACTGAAATTTTTTGATACTGAAACTTGTGCTTTTACGATTTTATCAATTGGCACCATATTTTAAGTAATATTTCCGGCACATCTTCAAATCCAACATTGCATAAATTCCTCCATAACAACCGGTGCTGCGCAACTTATTATATTTTACTAAAAGATAAATTACCCATCGGACGCTCTTCCTCCCCGGCTCATAAAATTATACTTATGTAAACACATAAATCAACTGAACATAACCTGCAACCAATCATCAATCAACCCTTCAATACAGCTTACCCTCCAATAAAGTTTTACGTCTCCTATCCGCGTAAATGCACAATACTGATACATCCCATAATCATCCGTTCCTTTGGCACCATATTCTACTGTTGTTCCGTTTATTACTTTTTTGTTCTCAAGTTCTTCATATTCCCACTTATCAAAAAAAGCAAAATTATCTGTATAAGAAATTTTAACATTCACAAGATAGAAGTCATCCGGTGTTTCCAACTCGCCATTAATGACATTCATTACAACAGAACCATCTTCAATATATACAATACTTATGCCATCAACAACAACCAATTTAGTGATTTGTGGAAATTGACTGACTACTTCATTGATGTCCTCATCATTCATAACTTCATTTTTTACATTTTCTTCACCAAACGTTAAATTCGGTATTGCAGGCACACGGTTTCCATTTTTATCCATCATGATTCCGAATACTGCTATAATAGTTATCAGCAGCAATGCTGCGCTGACAAAGATCCATATCTTTCCAGTCGCCCTCTTTTTAATTTTTACATTTCCTTGATCAACTTCGGAATCTGCTTCCTCTACACATTGCATGATTTCTTTTTCATGTTCGCCATACCATTCCGCATAATCCTTCTTTGTACCCTTTACCTTCTTTTTTAAATCTCTTTCAAATCTTCCCATCTTTCTTTACTCCTTAAAAAATATTTATTTTATATCCATCAATCAGCGTTCCATAATCATCAAGCAAAACGTATCCCAAAGATCCATAGCTCATACCTGTTCCAACAGCGAGAAGCTTTAACTGGTGCACTAAATCACCAGAACTATTATAGTATTTTATCGTCCTAATTCCATATCCTATAAGAACATGATTGCCTATATAATGCTGCAAGGTGAATTCTTCTGTACCAGACTCAGCAGTAAAAGCCATTTGTGAAACCAAACTGTATTTTGAACAAAACAGTACTACAGGGTTTTCTTGTTTTATAGAGTCCTCATATTTACTAAAATTCAAAGAATAATTTGATATTACTTGCGAATAAGAAATTCCAAAGCCTTGATCATTTACATATTCCTGTAAACCATTTTTGAAATTAGCTATCGTGGTACCACCTTCAGTAATATTGGTTTTCATTGTTATATAAAGACTAGCAATAACTTCATCAACGACTGCATTTTGAGCAGCATATAAGACCTTATCGCGTATAATACGTGCAGACGCAAAATTTTCTATAAGTTCATCATAAGTCTTATCATAATAACCCAAGACTATAGCTCCCGCCACATTTGCACATGAATTTGCTCTGGTAGATCTGTCACAATAATTCGGTAATCCACCGTCTATCTTGATTTCACTATCTTCTTTACGCGCAAAATCAATCGATACTTTTTCTGAATTTTCTAATGATGCACCATTATAGCTGTCTGCAAAAGTCATTTCATTATCAACAGGAATACTGAAAAATGAAAATAGCATCAATATACTCATAAGAAAAGTTAAAACACGCTTCATAACTATACCTCTTTTTTTATTTCTATATATATATATGACAGTTGAACAATAAAAAAAGGATCTAAAAAATTAAAAAAGGTCGAAAAATTTTCCGACCTTACTTTTTATAGACAGATTTTATCTTTGTTTTTAACTTCTTATATCGAGACTTTGCCGCACCATATGTAATACCCAAGCGTTTTGCTGCACTATTCAATGTCATATCCCACACGATATGCAACGTAAACAATTCGCGCTCTTCCTTCGTCAAAAAAGCAAAAACATCTTCGATCCATAACATATCGGAAACCTCTTTTCGATTTGTTTCCCATACCTCCGATACCACTATTTCATTTTTGCTTTTATTAAGAAAATTTTTTGCTGCGTTGCGCACCATGGTCAACATATAACCAATATGATTTTGTATTTGCGTTGCATCGTGCCTGAATTCTAAAAGTTTTAATATTACATTCGAAGCAATATCATAAGCGGAATCTGTGTTCTTTACAATTTGAAAAGCCGTTATGTACAGCTTACCGAAGTACTCATCATATATTTTCCCAAACGCTTTTTTATCACCTCCTTGAGACTTTTGTATTATAAAAATAAATTCCGCTCTAGTCATTTTAATAGCAATACTCCCCGCTTATCTTAACAATCCTTTGGCTACGTTGATTATACCACAACTCTATACAAATTTCAATAACTTGAGATATTCTTTAACTATACAAAAGAAACTAATCCTGACGATACTTCTCGTCAGGATTATCTTTTACCCAAGTGTTCGACTTGTTACGGTATGGTGGAGATAAACAGTTTTTGCCGAAACCCCGATGGGGCCCCCTCGGCAAGGCGTCGGGCGCTGCCCTCGCACGAACAACGCGCGATTGCTTCTCCTCCTCTTTTTTTCTTCCCTTTCGGCGCGCGTGGTTCTCGTCCTGGTGCAAAAAAACCCACCTTTTCGGTGATGTCTTTTTTTTGGTGCACCTTCACGGGGCTTGCGCTTTCGCGCAAAGCTCTTCGAGCACGAACGACACCCGATTTCTTCTCCCCTTCTCTTCCCTGCCTTTTCGGCGAGTGTGGTTCTCGTCCTGGTGCAAAAAAACCCACCTTTTCGGTGATGTCTTTTTTGGTGCACCAAAGCAATATAATCCGAATTGTTTACTCGTCACGAGTGAGTGGTTCGGATTTATTGTTTATATTGAAGATTTGCAATAAAAAACGAGAGCTTGCGGATTTTACTCCGCAAGCTCTCGTGCCGTTTTTATCGGTTTCTAACGGCAAACCGTTTCGTTTCCGCCCTCAATGGCGGTATCCCTGTGTTAATCAATGGGATCATTCTTATTTAATTTTTTATTAAGTTGTAATTTTTGCCTTTCGGCTTTCCATTCGGCAAACTCGCGCTGACCTTCTTCGGTGGCGAAAAATGCCTGAATAGTGGGTAGTAATGCTCTTGCAAGGGAATCGATCTCAAAATCGGGAATCCCTGTGTTGTTCTTGCGCTTTCTCGTAATATTGCTCCTAAGATTTTATTCGTTGTCAACTTATCTATAAGTCCTCCTTTCCGCATATCGCGGACTGATTTCATTCTGCCATTATCCCCGTAGTGGGCTAACTATTTCATCAATATCAATCGGCTGCTTAAATTTGCCGTATTATGGTAAGCTCTGCGGGTGGCTCTGCCCTTATGCCAACGTCAGCATAAAGTCAAATACTAATACTTGAAGTTGCCTGTGGATTTTACTCTCGGCTTGGGCGTGGGATGCATAAGCTCGTTGTACGCTTCGGGATTTGTTCTCTCTAATTCTCTGAGCTTGTCAAGAGCTTTCTTGCCCGCCTCGTTGCTGCGCTCGGCTTGGTCGGCGCGTTTAGCTTCCCGTAACGTTTCGGTCATAGCAACGTCAAGCCGCTTGGAAAGATCGGCGTTCTCCTGCTTCAGCTTTGCGTTCTCTACCCGAAGAGAAGTGATGACGGAAGTCTTGCCCACAACGGGGATAGGACAGGTTGCGGCGTCCTTTACTTCGGATAAATCGTCAACCTCTTTTGTGAGCGTTTCCTTCTGTGTGGACAAGCTCTCAACTTCCTTTTCGGTATTACGCTTTTCCGCTTTAACGTTTGCCAAACCCTGTTCGGCTTCGACACAAGCTACGGTAATTTCGGCGGCTTTTTCTTCCGCCATTTTTACCTTGTATTCAGCCACGTCGAGGTGCTTTGTCTTGCTTCCTTTTTCTCCGCGCTTCAAACCCCAATGCTTGCCGACTTGCTCGTAAATATCTGTCTGCAATTTCCTTAACGCAACCCTGTCAAAAAGGTGTTTACAGCAAAGCCTATGTCCCTGATAGATTGGAACCATATTAAGGTGCATGTGTGGTGTCGTTTCGTCCAAGTGGACGACTGCGCCGACAATGTTTTCCTCGCCGTATCTTTCCGCAAAGAAGCGGTAGCATTCCCGAAAATATTCCTGTATATGTTCGGGACGCATTCCCTTAAACCATTCCGGACTTGCGGTTATAACCCAACTGCTTAACAGCACGGAATCCTTTTTAATTCTTGCGCCGACTTCCTTAACTCTTTGCTTGATGTAGGTTAGGTAGGATTGTCCACGCTCAACGAAGCGGATATTATTGCCCGTGCGAGAATGGTCTATATTCTTGTTAGCGCCGTTGTACTGTTCGTCGCGCTCGTTTTCTTTCTCTACGGGCGGAATACCGTCGTGTTTTATTTTCTTCTCATTGCAAATTATGTAGCTCAAATTATTTCCTCCAAAATTTTGTTTTTGTTCAGTGGATAAAAGTTCTCACACGGCGCAAGGGTAACGCCGTGTTCGGTCACCGCTCGCGCGAGCATATGCGCTCGCTCACCTCGTGGGAACGCGACAGCGCACTGTGCTGTCGCGAGAACTTCCCACTCGCCCTCGGCAGAGCGCACACCTTGCTTTCAAGGTATAGTGCGCTATACCTCGTCGCGCAAAACTGCGCTCCGAGGTTATAGGATAAATCCCATAACCAATATCGCTTCGTTTGCGCTCCTCTTCCCAAAAAATCTTGCAAGCAATCTTTTTCGGGATACCCTGTTGTTTGGTTAGATCCTGCCGGCAGCCATTTCCACTTAATTTTGCTTTCCGTTAAAGTCTTATTTGCTTTCCGTTTGTTTGCCGTTTAAGGCGGTCTGATTGTCATAAACTTTTACCTCCGATTGCATATTTTTTATATCTTATCCACGCAGAAAAGGGTGGAACAGATACTGAAAAAAAGACGACAAAAAAGCCGCTGATACTCGTAACGTAATCACCGACTTTAACCGTGTTTAGCAACTTTTCATTGCTCTATGTTGGTTAGACATTCTATATGGTTGTATGAAAAAACTTAGTTCATATTTAAACTCAGATTACATAAAAAACTGTACAACAAAATAAACCCTCAACATTATCCGACTTTTGCATCCTCACAGGAATCTCGGATAACTCCGGCTTACTTTGAATATTGTTGTAAAAATTGTACAACAATAAAAGCCTATCTCCGCTCACGAATTTTGCGTATAACTAAAAAATCTACGCTCTTATCGTAAGCTAAGGCACGGGCGACCATATCGCCCAAAATCTTCTGCATCATACAGACTAATTACGTTATCATCTGCCGCAGAACTCTACTACCTCAAAAGGGTACAATGCCACTCATTACAATATCATGGCACACTATGCATTTTATCACAATAAAAATAAGAAGTCAATAGAAAATTAAACATTTGTTTGCTAAATTTTAGGGAGTTTTGTAGAATGACAAAACTCCCTATTTGCGATATATTTCTATTCACCGACAAGCAAATTACGCGGTGCAATCTTTTTGACTTTGAGAGAGAGCAGACAGGCAAAAGCAAATGCGAACAAAATCAGTCCGATACCTGCTATGACGCTGAATAGTACAGGCGGTGCAAACGTACACTTAACTATCCCCATAGAGCTTAAAAACAGCGACATAAGCGGGTTTATAATCAGGCAACTTATTATCAGTCCGATTACGGTAGAAAGAATAATCGCAGGCATAAACGAAAGCGCAGTTTGTAAAACAAGTTGCTTTGTGGTAAAACCGAGCGATTTCATAACACCGTAATCGCGCATCTTGTTGTTGAGCATAGTTCGAACAAGTAGATATAACACAAAACAAATTATTATTACCGATAGCACAAGTATGGCAACAACTATAATCGTCATAAGATTAACATAAACGCTACCTGCACTTTCAACCGTTGCTAAAACATTTATAACTGCGTTTATATTGCCAGGGAACAAATCTTTCATTTCTTCGTTGAAAGCGTCAATGTCGGTATCTTGCGAAAGATTGATATAATAAGTTGCGTTTTGAAGCGTGCCTAACCGTTCATAGCCTTGCCTTGTCAAAAGGCAATCCCTGCCGAGATTATTTGTAATTTGAGTAAATCCGCTTATAAGATATTTTTCGGTTTTACCGTTCACCGTAATTTCGATTTCATTGCCTACCTTTAAGCCATTTTCTCTTGCGTACTTTGCGGCAACGGCGATTTCGTTATCGTATTTGGGAAATCTGCCTTGAAACACTACGGACTGATTGTTTACGTTTTCAAAATCGTCCGAAAGAGTTGCCATAAGCTCTGCGCCGCCTACGTGCGATAAGTTCAATGAATTGTAAAGGTAAACTTTTTCTACACGTTTGTCGTTATTTAACTTTTCTATAAAATCGTCTTCGACTTCGCATTGTACATTGATTGCGCTATCTGCCGTTTCGCCTACGATTAAATTCAAAAAGGGCGACATATCGGCGATGACATTTTCCGTCATCAGCCCCGAAAACACAACGATAAGCGACAGCACAAGCATTGTAATACAAACCGTTATATTATGCTTAACACCCGAAAGCGTAGTTTTGAGAGCAAGAGCAAGATTTAAGGGCGCTTTCGTCTTTTCGAGCGGAATGCGGTTTTTCTTGAAATTGTGCGTTTGTATCCCCGAGCGCAGGGCGAGTATAGGCTCTATCTTTTTAATTTTGCGAGCGGCAAGATATACGGCAAGTGCAACAGTTCCGCCCAAAACCAAAAGAGAAATCAGTATCGGCAACGGCAAAAAATGAATTGCATAAGGTATTCCCGTCTGCGCTATCATCATTGCGTTTACCGCAGGGAATAGACAATAAGATAACCCTGCACCGACAATCGCCGTAATTAAAGTCAACCCTAAAAATTGTAATAAAAGCGAACAGATGAGTTGTTTTGACGTATAACCAACGGCTTTCAGCGCGCCGAGATTTTTCATATTGACTTGAATGTAATTGATAATGTTCGATACCAATACCACGACGGCAATCAGTAAAACAAAGAACGCCATAGCCGCCATTACTGCCGAACAGATACCCTGTGAAATATAGCGCGACTGAGATACTATATCGTAACAGTTGCTTGCCATACGGGTATTCGGGAAGCGTTCGGAAACGATTGCTTTCAGCGACGATTCATAATTGAGATTAGCCGATTTATCGTGCAAACGTATCGAACAAAGAGCGGTTTCGGGCGCAAGCCCGCTTGCTTCAAGTTCGGCATATTTATCTGCCGTAAGTATGATTTGAGTTAAGGCGCAGTTATGAGAGCCTAACATTACGCTATTGAAAAAGCCGCAAATCGTGTAGGTTACGGGATGGCTGCCAATTGATACCTCTATTGTTTTACCTATCGTATAATCATTCGATTTATATAGCATAGGTAAATATATACCGCTTGTCAGGTCGCTGTCTTCGACGATTTCGGATCTACCTATTGTGCGTGTGATAGCCGTTTGCCTATCCATAAAAACAAACTCACTATTCATCATTCCGCCGTTATAGGGAAATGTGCCGACCATGTGCATACTTTTATCCAAACGATACTCTTTAACTTTTGTGTCGTTTGCAAGCATCTGCGCTAAAAATTCTTTTACGCTACCGTCGCTGTCGTCAACGGCAAGCGTAACGTGTTCGGCGTTGAGTTTGTCGTGGTATCTGTCAAAGTTAGCGCGGTAATCCATAGATAGCATAAGCCAGAGATTGAACAGTAACGACGCAAGCAATATAAGCACGACAATAGCGACGGTCTGTCCTTTAGCTTTCCGCATATTAGAGCGGGCAATCAAAAATAACTTTTTCATTTTACCACCCCATATCTTTAAGGAATGCGGAAAGTTTTTCGTGCCTTGCGGTATCGCCGTGCGTGTATTTGCCCAAATCGCACTCGCCTAAAATAACGCCGTCTTTTAAGTATAAAATACGGTTGCCGCGACGAGCAGAGCGAATATCGTGCGTTACCATAACTACGCTTTGCCCCTGCTCGTTGAATTTAGTAAGCATATCGAGAACGTCAAGCCCCGTTTGAGAATTGAGCGCACCCGTAGGCTCATCGGCAAAAAGTATATCGGGATTATTTATCAGTGCGCGGACTATACCTACGCGCTGTGCTTCGCCGCCGGATATTTGCGTGGGGAACTTTTTTTGAGTATCTTCCGAAATATCGACAGCCGCAAATAATTCTTTTGCCTTTGCAACGAGCGCTTTTTTGTCCTTGTTTACAAGTAATCCTGCGGAAAGTACGTTATCCATAACCGACATTCCGTCAATAAGATATATTTGTTGGAATACAAATCCGCAATGGTCGCGACGGAATACGGCAAGTCCGTCTTGCGATAAATCGGTAATAACTTTGTCGCCGAAAGTAATTTTACCGAGCGACGGCGTGTCCATACCCGATAGGGCGTACAAAAGCGTAGATTTCCCCGCGCCGCTTGCGCCCATTATAACGGTAAAGTCGCCTTGATACAGTTCCAAATCGATGTTTTTGAGAACGTGTTGTTGACTTCCGCCGTTAGAGAAAGTCTTGCTAAGGTTTTCTGTTTTCAATAAAATTTGTTCCATATAAAATCTCCTTTTAACACGTTCATTTTAGCTTTTATAATTCTTAAATGTCTTTAACGATTTCTTAAATATTTCTTAAATCTTACCGCCTAAAGGCACGGAAACGGTTACTTTCAGTCCGTGTACTCCGTTTTCGATAATCAATTCGCCGTGCATTTCTTTCATAAAATAATCGGATATATAAAGTCCCAAGCCTGCGCCTTCCGTATTTTTGGCATTGCTTCCGCGCTTAAATTTTTCTTTGAGTACGGGTAGTTCTTCCGCTTCCACGCCGCCGCCGAAGTCTTCGATGGTTATATCGATATGCTTGTCTGTTCTATGCAAGGAAACAGTAATTTCGGTATTTGCGTATTTGTAAGAATTTGCGAATATATTATCGAACACCTGTTGCAACCTGAGTGCGTCGGCGAATACCAAGCAATCGGGCATATCGGGAATGATGGAACGGCGAAGATAATCAGCGTTTTCGAGCATGGTTTTCACTTGCTTGCTCTCTATGTTGGTAGGCGTTACGGTAAGTTGTTGCAATTCTTCGAGCGTTGCCGTAAACAGATTTGTAACAAGTTTATTTATTTGATCGGCTTTGCCCATGATTTGAGTATAGTTTGCTTTGTCTTTTTCGGTTGTCGCAACCGCAAGCCCGACTTCGGAAACTGCTTTAATACTTGCAACCGGCGTTTTAATATCGTGAGATAGTTTTGCAACAAGTTCCTTTTTACTCTGTTGTGCTTGCGCTTCGGCAAGACGGGCTTTTTTTAGTTCCGAACGCATAATGTCAAAACTTTCGGTAAACGCACCGAAAAGATTATGTCTATCCATTGCAAGCGGCATATCGAGATTGCCGCCGGCAACTCGTTCGGCAAAGCCTTTTAATTTGCGGAACGGTCTGATAACGGATAAGTATAAATAAACAGTGTACCCTATACAAATAAAAATTTGAATAACGATAGCAACCGACAATACGATAACAGCCGTTTGCTTTTGATATTGTAAAGTTTGCGTTCCGTCGTTGTAGATAATGATTTTCCCAACTTGCGTTTTGTCGATAGTAATATCGAGTATTGTATCTCGGTGTGTGATTGCTACATTTATACTTTCGGATAACCCCGATTGCGTCTTATAAAGAAGATTGCCGCTATTATCCAAAACAACGTAGTTGAGAGCGGTAGTATTTCTATGTTCTTCCATATTATTAAAATCGTCGGTTACGGTCTGTACGATTTCATTAACAGCAACGGCGTCTTGCGATAAATCGGGTGTCTGAACAGCGAATATAATAAGAGCGATTATTTCGGCAATAAGTAGGAGAATAGTTCCGAATAGAAAAATTTTACTTTTCATTGATTTTCTCCTGTAAACTTATATCCGTCGCCCCAAACGGTAACGATATATTTCGGCTCATTGGGGTTTTGCTCTATTGCTTCGCGCAATCTTCTAATATGAACGTTGAGCGTTCCGTCGCCCGTAAATTTATCTTCCCAAACTTTCTCAAACAGTTCCCGCTTCGATATGACTTTGCCTTTATTTTCAATCAAATACAATAAAAGTCTGAATTCAAGAGCGGTCAGTTTTGTGGGAACGCCGTTTACGCAAACTTCTTTCGATTGAGTATTCACGGTTAAATATCCATCTGAATAATTAGTTTGAACGGCTTGTCCGAAACGCTTTAATACCGCTTTTACCTTTGCAAGCAATACGCCGAGCGAATACGGTTTTTGAATATAATCGTCGCCGCCGATATTGAGCGCAACTATTTTGTCGTCGTCGCTGCCCCTCGCGGAAATAAAAAGAATGGGAATGTTCGTAGTTTCCCGTAATTCTTTGCATAAATCAAAGCCGTTACCGTCGCCCAAGTTTATATCGAGCAAGATAAGTTCCGTTGAATTGTTCTGAAAAAATCTACGGCAATCTTCCGCAGAATAGCGGGCGGCGGCTGTTACGCCGAAAAGATTAAAATATTCTGCCGTGCTATCGGCAAGCACTTTTTCGTCATCAATAATTAAACAATTATATTTCATAGTTTATCTCCATACTAATTATACCATTTTTCAAGGCAGAAATCTTTAAAAATTCCTTAAATTTTTTTCTCAACGAAAATGTTTGTTTGACATTGACTTTAATGTGAATTTATGTTATAATGCGTGTAAATTATGGAATTGAGGTTTTTAATGGATAAAAAAATTGTAGGTGAACGCTTAAAGGCTTTACGGGAAGGCGTACACCTTTCGCAAGCCAAACTTGCAGCTATATTTGACGGTGTTGACCAACCTTCTATCTACCGTTACGAAAAAGGGACAACTTCCCCTTCTTTTAATGTGCTTATACAGTATGCCGATTATTTCGACGTATCGCTTGACTATATTTTCGGGCGGTGCGAAAAGCCGCAAGGCAGGTTGTACGATTTTCAACCGAAAGTGTGGAAAGACAACAAACAAATGCAAGACTTGATAGAGATGTGTTTCGATCCGAACTCTCCTGCAAATGCACAGTTGAAAGAAACGCTTTTACGCCTTATGGGGGAACAACAGAAATGAAAGCAGTAATTTATGCAAGATACAGTTCGGATAATCAGACCGAAGCGTCCATCGAGGGGCAGCTTCGCGAATGTATGGAATATGCCGAGCGTACGCGAATTGACGTCATAGGCAATTACATAGACCGTGCTTTGACTGCAAAGACAGATAACCGTCCTGAATTTCAGCGCATGATTAAGGACAGCTATAAACATGCCTTCGATATTATTATCGTTTGGAAGTTGGACAGGTTTTCCCGTAACAGATATGACAGCGCTTACTACAAAGCGTTGCTCAAAAAGAACGGCGTTAAAGTTGTATCCGCAAAAGAAACGATTGCCGAAGGCTCGGAAGGCATATTGCTTGAGGCGGTTTTGGAAGGCTATGCCGAGTTTTATTCGGCAGAACTTTCCGAAAAGGTTGTGCGCGGTATGACCGAGAATGTACTCAAAGGCAGAAACAACGGCGGACAGGTTACTTTCGGCTATGAGATAGATGATGATATGTATTTTCATCCTCATCCTACCACCGCGCCTATCGTTGAAGAAATCTTTACAATGTACGACGACGGAAAAACCATTAAGCAGATAGTTGATTATTTGGAAGAGAAGAATATCAAAACAATTCGCGGCGGCAAGATGACGATAAATATCGTTCAGCGTATGCTCTCTAACCGCCGTTATATAGGCGAATACAAGTTCAGAGATACGGTTATTCCCGACGGTATTCCTGCGCTCGTCAATAAAGATTTGTTTGAAAGAGTGCAGCAGAAACTCGCCAAGAATAAAAAAGCGCCGGCAAGACGCAAGGCGGAAGATGATTATCTTTTGACATTAAAACTTTTTTGCGGGAAATGCGGGGCGCATATGTTCGGTGAAAGCGGTATGGGAACTTCAAAGGTTTATCGCTACTACAAATGCGCTAAAACAAAGAAGGTGCATCTGTGCGATAAAAAGCCCGTCCGCAAGGAATGGATGGAAGATTTAGCCGTAAAGAAAGCGCTTGAAATACTCAACAACGAAGATTTAATTTCCGTGCTTGTAGAAAGGATATATGCTTTACAAGGGGAAGAAAATCCGAGAATACCAAGATTAAAGGAACAACTTGCCGATATTGAAAAGCGCATAGGCAATATTATGTCCGCCATTGAGCAAGGCATAATCACCGATACGACAAAGGACAGACTTTCACAACTTGAAACGCAAAAGAAAGAGATTGAAATCACCTTGTTACAGGAACGAATTAAAAAGCCCTTCCTCACGAAAGAGCAGATACAATTCGGGATTGAGCGATATAAGAAATTAGATCTGTCCACGCTTGAAGGAAAACGGCGTTTGATTGAAGCTTTTATCAATGCAATCTACGTCTACGACGACAAGATAGTGTTTACCTTCAATTACAAGGACGGAACGCAGACCGTGTCAATGTCAGAGCTTACTACAATGACAGCCACGGGCGACAATTCGGATATGAATTGCATTGGTGCACC
>ERZ1643249.817-NODE-817-length-33179-cov-8.803164_pt1 | contig 33179 bp, 21 predicted proteins | sample MGYA00579263_ERZ1643249 | MGnify/ENA primary metagenome ERZ1643249 (study PRJEB29033, sample SAMEA4952264) | chicken gut metagenome | biome: Broiler Chicken; feature: Gastrointestinal Tract; material: Caecum | place: Ireland | collected 2018 | study: Broiler...
CGCCTGACAAATCGGAGAAGGACAGGCCCTGCCCGTCACCGCCTTCACCGTGCCACATAGACAGATTAAAATATGACCTGTACCAGCACCATATAGAAAATGGTCCCCCCCATGATGGAGAGCATATTGTTGCGCTTCCACAGGTGCAGCCCCACCACCGCAGCACAGGCCAACAGTGCGGGCAGCCACTGGTCTGTGGAGGTAAAGCGCACCCCCTTCAGGCAGTACACAATGAGCATGGCAATGACCCCGGCGGGGAGATATTTGCCCAGATAGAGCACCACTTTGGGGGGCTTGCCCCCTCGGTCAAAGAGGAAAAAGGGCAGAGCCCGGGTGAGGAAGGTCACCACCGCCATCACCGCAATGGCGGCAGCCGTTTGGGCGACACTCATACCTTTTCCTCCTCTCGGTCCAAATAGGGGCGCAGCAGCAACAGACCCGCCACCAAAATGCCCAGGGCGGGGATGAGAAACTGTCCATTCTCCGCCCCCAACGCCAGCAGGCACACCAGAGTGCCCCCCGCTCCCAGAAACACCGGCAGGTGCCGGGAGGCAGACTGCCACTGCTCCACGGCGATGACCAGGAAGAGGGTGGTCATGGCAAAGTCAATGCCCTGGGTGTTGATGGTGATGAGGGCCCCCGCCACCGCCCCGATCACCGACCCGGCAATCCAATACAGCTGGTCCAGCAGGGCAATGGCAAAGTAGAAGTCCCGGGGCTCCACCCCCTCCGGCGCCTCCACCCCCGCCAGCAGGGCGTAGGTCTCGTCGGTGAGGGAAAACATCATGTACCACTTCCGTGCCCCCATGCCCCGGAATTTCTCCAGCATGGACAGGCCGTACACCAGGTGTCGGAAATTGATGATGAGGGTCAGCAGGGCCACGTCCGCCAGGGGAGCCGCCGTGGACAGCAGACTCACCCCCAGATACTGGCCGCTTCCGGCGTAGATGGTCATGGACATCAGGGCCGACCACAAAGGCACATACCCCGCCGCCGACATCATCCACCCAAAGACGATGCCAATGGACAGATAGCCCATGAGCACCGGCACCGTGTAGGGAAAGGCGGCGGCGATGGTCTTCCGGTTCATGTCAGGTCACTTCCTTGCACTTCTCTTTTGTACGCTATTATACGAAAGTATTCAGCGTTTGGCAAGGGCCGTTCCACTCCCGTACAAATTACCCGGATTTCTCCCCTCTCAACGGGGCAATCACCAGGTCAAATTGAGAATTTATCCGGAAAAAGCACCCCGAACCACCACAAAAATAGCATTCGAATATCTGGATATTTTGCAGATACTCCTTGAATGACCGGGTGATAGCCATGAAAATTTTATATTTTACTTACTTTTGTTCAATTTGTATTGTTAAGAAGGGAGAAAATACGTTATCTTCGTCCATATCGTTGATGTCCGTGCAACTGCATGCTAAGATTTTCCTGACAAAGGGGTTTGCAGCGCCCTGCGGACCCAGACAGCTGGTACGCTGTCAGAAACAAACGAGAAGGAGGACAAACCATGAGAAACACGTTTCTAAAACGAGCAGTGGGAGTTGCGCTGGCTCTGACCATGACCCTCAGCGCCATTCCCCTCTCACCCCGGGCTGTGGCAACTTCGGACAGCGGGAATGAGACCTTTACCAATCCCGTGATGTATGCCGACGTCCCGGATGTGGACGTCATCCGGGTGGATGACGCCTACTACATGGTGAGCACCACCATGCACCTCTCCCCCGGCTGCCCCGTGATGAAATCCACGGACCTGGTCAACTGGGAGACGGTGAGCTACACCTACGACATTCTGGATGACGGCGACAAGTTCGCCCTGCGCAACGGGGAGAGCGACTACGGCAACGGCTCCTGGGCCGCCAGCATCCGCCACTACAACGGCAAGTATTACGTATCCTTTGCCAGCCTGTCCACCGGGAAGACCTACATCTTCTCCACCACCGACGTGGAAAACGGCACCTGGCATCGGTCTGAGTTTTCCGGCTACCTCCACGACGTGTCCCTGCTCACCACCCAGGACGACGGCATGTACGTGGTCTACGGCAGCGGCACCGCCCGGTGCCGCCCCGTCTACGAGGACGAGAATGGGGACATCACCCTGGGCGACGAGGTGACCCTCATTGAATACACCGGCCTGGACAACGACGGCAATCCGGTCAACGGTCCTGTGTCCTACATCTCCGAGGGCATCCACGCCTATGAGATCGGGGACTACTACTACCTGTTTATGATTCAGTGGCCCACCGGCGGACGCCGACAGGAAGTCTGCTGGAGAGCCTCCTCCCTGGACGGCCCCTGGGAGAGCCGCAAGGTCTTCGACTCCGGTCTGGAGTTTGACGGCCAGATGGACAACGCCGGCGTGGCCCAGGGCGGCATCGTGCAGGCCGCCGACGGCTCCTGGTACGCCATGCTCTTCCAGGACCACAGCTCTGTGGGCCGCATCCCGGTGCTGGTGCCTGTGACCTGGGAGGACGGCTGGCCCGTGTTCGGCGATGAAAACGGACAGGCCCCTGTGGAGATGGACCTCCCCGGCACCTACACCGGCGAGAAGGACATTGTGGTCTCCGACGAGTTCTACAACGGCCAGCCCCACTCCTTCGCCGCCGACAACAGCAGCGTGTCCACCGCCGCGGACACCGCCACTCAGAACGCGGCAGCGGCAGAGGCCCAGCCCACCGCCGACCAAGAGGCCGAGCGGATGGAGCTCATCGTCAACGGCGGCTTTGAGGACGGCACCGAGAACTGGGCCACCCAGCAGACCGCCACCCTCACCCCCGTGGACGAGGACGGCAACACCGTGCTGCTGGTGTCCGACCGCACCAACACCGCTTCGGGCCCCAAGCAGCTGCTCACCGGAAAGGTGCACGCGGGCCAGACCATCTACGTCAGCGCCCGGGTGCGCTACGACGAGGGCCCCGATACCCGGCTGTTCCACATCTCCATGCAGAATAACGCCGACGGCAACCTGTGGGACGGCATCGACAACGCCGGGTCCGCCACCGCCAAGCGGGGCGAGTGGACCACCATCACCGGCTCCTATACCATCCCCAATGACGCTGACCTGTCCTACAGCAGCATCTTTGTGGAGACCAACTGGACCCCGGAGCAGGACCCGGACACCGACCTCATCGACTTCTATGTGGACGATGTGTCCGTCACCGTGGAGGTGGAGGAGCCGGACTACGGCATTATCGTCAACGGCGGCTTTGAAAACGGCTCCGAGCCCTGGGCCGTCCAGGAGGCCTCCACTCTGGAGATCGTCACCGAGGAGGCATTCAGCGGCTCTTACTCCGCCAAGATTTCCGACCGCACCAACACCGCCTCCGGCCCCAAGCAGGTCCTCACCGGACAGCTGAGCCAGGGCCAGAAGGTCCAGGTCAGCGCCACGGTCAAGTACAACGATGGCCCCGCCTCCAAGACCTTCAACTTCTGCATCCAGTGCGGCGACTGGCGCGGCATTGACGTGGTGGGCTCGGTCACCGCCCAAAAGGGCCAGTGGGCCACCATCACCGGCACCTACACCATCCCCAACGATGCGGACATGTCCTATGTGGGCTGCTTCATCGAGACCGCCTGGACCGCCACCCCCGACCCCACCAACGACCTGTTCGACTTCTATGTGGACGACGTGTCCGTGGTGGTGCTGCCCGACGAGAAGGAGCCTGTGGAGCCCGGGGAGAACGATGACAACGGCTCCTATCTGGACCTGGCCTGGCAGTGGAACCACAACCCCAACAACAACGACTGGTCCCTGACCCAGCGCAACGGTTTCCTGCGCCTGACCACCGGCACCAAGGCCAAGAACATCCTGGAGGCCCGGAACACCCTGACCCAGCGCACCTACGGCCCCACCTGCTCGGGCAATGTGGCCCTGGAGATCGCCGGGATGAAGAACGGCGATGTGGCCGGACTGGCCGCCTTCCAGCAGCGGTACGGCTATGTGGGCGTGAAGATGGAAAACGGCACCAAGTACCTGGTGATGACCAAGACCGAGTCCGACTCTGACCCCAACGGCACCGAGGTGGAGCGAGTGGCTCTGGACAACGGGGTCAACCGGGTATACCTCCGGGTGGACTTCGACTACACCCAGCGCAAGGATCAGGCCACCTTCTTCTACAGCCTGGACGGCGCAGCGTGGACCCAGATCGGCAACACCCTGCAAATGGCCTACACCATGCCCCACTTCATGGGCTACCGTTTCGGCCTGTTCAACTACGCCACCCAGACCACTGGCGGCTATGTGGACTTCGACTACTTCCACGTCTCCGACCAGGGCTCCAACGGCTCTGAGACCGTCCTGAATGCCTCTCTGGACGACATCGACGACGTGCTGGGCGTGGCCTACGCCCAGGTGGAGCTGCCCGTGAAGCTGGACACCCTCCCCGACGGCGACTACACCAAGCTGGAAGCGTCCCTGAACATCCCCGACGACTTCACCGTGTCCGGCGTGGTGTTTGACGAGAAGAACGTCACCGGAGATGCCACTTACACCTATCAGGACGGACGTCTGGTGCTCACCGTGTCCGGGGACAACGTCAACTATCAGGACAACGGCGGCACTGGCTTTGCCACCGTCCAGCTCCAGCTCACCGACTACACCACCCAGAACAAGACCGTGCAGGTGCGCACCGACTACGTGCGGGTCACCGGCGGCAACGTCTCCTATCGGGTGGACAACGCCGTGTCCAACATCTCCCTGGTGAAGCTGGACTCCGAGGCCCTGGCCAAGATTCCCGGCTACTCCAACCCCCTCATCGACTACGACTTCGGCGCGGACCCCTTCGCCCTGGAGTACAACGGCCGGGTGTACGTGTACATGACCGCCGACCAGTTCGAGTACGACCAGAACGGCAATATCATCGACAACACCTATTCCAAGATCAACTCCCTCCACGTCATCTCCTCCGCCGACCTGGTCAACTGGACCGACCACGGCTTTATCCCCGTGGCAGGCCCCAACGGCGTGGCCAAGTGGGCCAACAACTCCTGGGCCCCGGCCATCGCCTACAAGCAGATTGACGGACAGGACAAGTTCTTCCTGTACTTCTGCAACGGCGGCGGCGGTATCGGCGTGCTGGAGGGCGACTCCCCGGTGGGTCCCTTCACCGATCCCCTGGGCCACGCCCTCATCGACGGCAGCACCCCCGGCACCCAGGGTGTGCCCTGGATTTTCGACCCCGCTGTCATGGTGGATGACGACGGCACCGGATACCTAGTCTTTGGCGGCGGCATCCCCGCTGGCCAGGACCTGAACCCCAAGAGCGCCCGCATTGTCCGTCTGGGTGACGACATGATCAGCCTGGACTGCGAGCCGGTGATGATCGACGCCCCCTGCATGTTTGAGGACGGCGGCATTCACAAGGCCAACGGCAAGTACTACTACACCTACTGCTCCAACTTCTCCGGCAACCACTCCGCCGTGGAGGGCTACCCGGGCTACGGCATCATCTGCTATATGGTCAGCGATGACCCCCTGGGCCCCTATGAGTACTGCGGCGAGATTCTCCAGAACCCCTCCACCTACTTCGGAGTGGGCGGCAACAACCACCACGCCATCTTCAACTTCAAGGGCACCTCTTACATCGTCTACCACGCCCAGACTCTGGGCCAGGCCATGGGCATTGAGAAGGGCTATCGTTCCACCCACATCAACGAGGTGGAGTACTACGCCGATGGCCGCATCGTCCCCATCCAGGCCGACCGAGAGGGCATCAGCCAGCTGGAGACCATGAGCCCCTATCAGCTCACCGCCGGGGAGACCATCGCCTGGCAGGCCGGTATCAAGGTAGAGGCCTGTGACCAGCCCGGCCAAGGCCTGTCGGAAGTGAACAACCGCGCCGTCACCGACATCCAAAACGGCGACTGGATTGCCGTGGCCGGTCTGGACTTCGGCGACAAGGGCGCTGCCTCCTTCACCGCCAGCATCGCCGCCCAGGCGGGCGGGGCTGTGGAGCTGCGGGTGGACTCCCCCGACGGCACCGTGGTGGGTACCCTCACCGTGCCCGCCGGAGACGGCACCTATCAGACCCTCACCTGCGATGTCACCGGCCTCACCGGGGTGCACAACCTCTTCCTGGTGTTCACCGGAGACGACCAGGCGGAGAACCTGATGAGCCTGGACACCTGGCAGTTCACCGAGGCGGGCGAGTCTGCTTCCGCCAACAAGGCCCTGCTGCAAGCCACCTATGACTACGCCGTGAATCTGGACACCACCGGTGTGGTGCAGGCCGCTGTGGACGCCTTCCAGAAGGCCATGGACGAGGCCAAGGCCGTGCTGGACAACCCCAACGCCACCCAGGAGCAGGTGAACACCGCTTGGGATAACCTGCTGGAGGGCATCTGGGGTCTGGGCCTGAAGCAGGGCGACAAGACCATGCTGGAGCTGCTCATCCACAAGGCAGAGGGCATGCTCCCCAATGAGAGCAAGTACCTGCCCGACCACTGGCAGGAGCTGCTGGACGCCCTGGCCGCCGGTCAGGACGTGATGGAGGACGGCAATGCCCTCCAGGGCGACGTGGAGACCGCCGTGGACGAGCTCCTCACCGCCATTCTGGCCCAGCGCTTCAAGGCGGACAAGTCCATCCTGGAAGACCTGATCGGCGCTGCCCAGGGCATGGACCTCACCGGATACACCACCGAGTCTGTGGCCACCTTCCGCTCCGCTCTGGCCGCTGCCCAGGCTGTGATGGCCGACGAGAGCCTGTCGGAGGACGACCAGCAGGTAGTGGATGACGCCGTGGCCGCGCTCCAGAGCGCCATGGACGGCCTCACCGCCGAGGGCGACGTGCAGCCCTCTGAGAAGCCTCAGGAGAGCCAGAAGCCTGAGCAGACCCAGGCTCCTGAGGCCACCGACCAGCCTCAGGCCACCCAGAAGCCTGAGAACGTGCCTCAGACTGGCGACTCCGCCCAGCTGATGGGCTATGTGGCGGCCCTCACCGCCGCTGTGGGCCTGCTGGCTGGCGCTGCCTATGTGTCCCGCAAGCGTCGCAGCTAATCCCAAATCAAGCAAAAAGTACGGTCAGCGAAAGCTGGCCGTACTTTTTGCTGTTTCAAGAGACAGTTTCTTCTCCGATTTCCTGGGCAGGAACCAGCGCCCCCACCGGGGACGCTCCGCTTATGCCCGATTTCTCCCCGATGAGAAATCGGGGAAAGAATCGCCAAAGGCGGGGCCTTCCCCCGCCTTGTGGAATCCACCCCGCGGTACTGGGCAGAGTGTGCGCCCTTCTCTGTTCGGCCCTTGGCCCGGTGGGGTCACATAGATAGCGTGGAGATTCTACCGAACGTACCTGCTTCTCTGTGTGGTTATCCTTCTATCGCCAGGGCCTTACCCTGGTGTGCAACTGTTCCCAGTTGCCGGTAGCCTGGCTCCCGGCGGCGGGAACGCCGCACACACCAGAGTAAGCCCGGCTGTGGAAACCACCTGGCTGTAGGGCCAGCTGCCCAGAGCAGCCTGGTGTGGTGGCACAAGCAGGAGCCACAGCAAGGGTCATGGGCCGAACACCAGCTTGACGCAGTTCCAGCCTCGTACCCCAAGGGGGGTACTTAGGGGGGAACGCCCTAAGCGGGTTTTGGTTTCTTTTGCCCGTTCAAAAGAAACCCCCAGCGGGAAGCGCGTCTCCCCTCGCCAGGGGAGAACGGCCACGTCTGAGACTTGGGAGAGGGGCGCCCTCTCTCCCACACTTCATATATTTTTCTTGTTTCCACTGCCCCTTTGCGCTATACTAGATCTAATATCAAGCAATACTACGGGAAGGTGCATGTATGAAACAGCTGCTCTTTGTATACAACCCCAAAGCTGGCCGCCAGCGGGCCAAAACCATGCTCTCCGACGTGCTCACGGTGTTCGCCCAGGAGGGCTACCAGATCACTGTGCGCCCCACTCTAGGCCCCGGAGACGCCACCCAGGTGGTGGCGGACACCGCCGCCCACTATGACCGGGTGGTGTGCTGCGGCGGGGACGGCACCCTCAACGAGACGGTGGGCGGGCTGCTCTCCCTGCCCCAGGAAGAGCGGCCAGTGCTGGGCTATATCCCGGCGGGCACCACCAACGACTTTTCCCGGAACATCAACCTGCCCCGCTCCACCCAGGAGCTGGCCCGGGTGGCCTGCGGCGGTGTGCCCCGGTCCATCGACGTGGGGGACCTGGGCGGGCGGCAGTTTCTCTACATCGCCGCCTTCGGGCTGTTCACCGACGTGTCCTACTCCACCCCCCAGGCCTCCAAAAACCTGCTGGGCCACCTGGCCTATGTGCTGCAAGGGGCGGGGCGGCTGGTGAACTTCCCCAGCTACCAGGTGAAGGTCACCACCGACCAGGGCCTGGAGGTGGAAGGGGAGTTCATCTATGGCATGGTGTCCAACACCGTGTCCATCGGCGGCATGGTCAACCTGCCCCGGGACCTGGTGTGCCTGGACGACGGCCAGTTTGAGGCCCTGCTCATCCGCACCCCCAAGACCGCCAAGGACTGGCAGTCCATTCTCACCGCCCTCACCACCCAGAAACTGCCCGAAGACGGCAGTGTGGTGGGCTTCACCTGCTCCCAGGCCCACTTTACCAGCCCCAAGCCCCTGGCCTGGACCGTGGACGGGGAGTTCGGCGGCGACTATACCGACTTGACCATCTCCAACCGCTCCCGGGTACTCACCATCGCCTGCGGAAATTAACTCGCGGAAAAAGGCTCCGCCTTTTCCCACGGGAAGGATTGCATGACGCCCGGGGCTCGATTTCTAACGAAACAGTCACCCCAGGCGTCATGAGAAGTGTCATTTCCGATGCACATGTCCCCGGAAATGACGAGATTTCAATTTATTCCGTCACCTGCGGGTGACGGAACTCTGCGAGGCTTAAAATCCCTCCGGCCTAGGCCGGAGGGATTTGTTTTTTCCTTACTCTTTCGGCCAAACCAGAGAATAGTAGTTCCGCTCGATGACCAATTTGGCATAGGTGTACTTGGCGCCCACCAGACTCTTGACCCGGCTGACGTAGTTCTCGTCCACCGTCACGCCTTCCCGGGGGGTAAAGGTCCCGGTGGAGGCCTCATAGGTACCCGCTGCGGTGATCCAGCTGCTGCCATACCCCTTGTTGGCGAACACCACCAGGGGCATGTTGCTGGAATACTGATTGGCCTGGTAGTTGGTGGCGAAAATGTCCCGGCCGGAGTAGAGCCGGGAGTCGTACTCCAACCCGAAGAGGTTGGACAGGGTGGGCACGATGTCAATGGCAGAACAGGGGGTGTCCACCACCACCGGCTCCTCCATGCACCCGCTCCACAGGATGAAGGTATTGCGGTAGCGGGAGGTGTCCCGCTCGGTGTCGTCCACGCCGGACAGCTCTTTGTAGTAGTCCGTTCCCCCCTCTGTCAGGGCGTAGGGGTAGTGGTCGGCGGTGAGGGCGATCACCGTGTCGTCGGCAATCCCCGCCTCCTCCAGCTCCTTCACCAGGTACTCCATGGCGTACTCCAGCTCCATATTACAGGCCAGATAGGCCTGCACCTGCTCCGAGGCGTCGGGGTACTTGGCCTGAATGACCTCTTGGTTTTTCCGGGACATGGCGTTGCCCGACCAGGTGTAGTTGCAGTGTCCGCTCACCGTCATGTAGTAGGTGTGGAAGGGGGTGCCGTTTTTCACATAGTCCTGGATGTACCCGTCCACCGTGGACTCCATCATCTCCAGGTCCGAGCAGGGCCACAGGTTGCTTTTCAGCTCCAGGCCGTTGCCAAGCCCAAAGTATTCATACCCCAGGTTGGGGTGGGTCTCGTCCCGGCCATAGTAGGTATAGGTGTTGTTGTGGTAGGCCAGGGCGTGATAGCCCAGCTTTTGAAACTGCCACCCCAGGGCGATGGGCATGGCATCCTTGGCGCTGACTCGGAAGGACAGCTCGCTGCCCCCAATCCAGGTGGGAATGAGCCCGGTCATCACCGCAAACTCGCCCCCGGTGGTGGACTGGGTCCAGTCGGGCTGGTAGTAGTTTTCAAAGACAAAGCCCTCGTGGGACAGTTTGTACAGAGTGGGGGTAAGCTCCTGGTCGATGACATAGGGACAGAAAGCCTCGGCAGTAATCAAAATGAGGTTTTTCCCCTGAAAATACCCGGTGTACGCATTTTGATTGGTGGGACTCTTGGAGGCAAAGAACTGGTGCATGGCCTTCAGGGTCTCGTCGTCAGTCCCCGCCGCCAGAGCCTCAAAGTCGATGTCCAGCACGTTGTCCCCGGTGGGGGCCTGGCTGGCCCCAGGCTCCGGGCTGGAGGCCGGGGTGGCGGTGGGCAGCGGGTCATAGGGGAGCAGGATATCCAGAGGAGTCTCCGGGATGCCGGTGATGGCGTAACCCAGCTCCAGACGTAAGGTGGTCAGCAGCCCGAAGTGGGGCACCGACGTATTCACCGAGAAGTCGTAGGTGTAGTAGTTTTTTTCAGCCCCCAGCCGGGCGGTGAGCACCCCCACCAGCTGGAGCACCACCATAAGCCCCGCCAGCATCACCCGCACCGGGGCCCGCTGGCCCTTTTCGTAGAGGATAACAGAGCACATGCGCAGATAGACCACAAAGGGGATGAGGGAGAGCAAGATAAAGGGGATGCGGGCCAGCACCACCTCCACCATGGTGCCACTGAAATCCCCCACCACTTGCCCGGCCATGCCCTGCATGTATCCCAGGCCGAAATAGATCTTGAAAAAGCTCTTGCAGCAGTACTCCACGCAGGTGAACACCGTCCACCCCGCCACCAGCACGCCGCCCAGAATGCGGGACACTTTTCGGTTGGGAATGAGGTCCAGCACCAGAAAGACGGCCAGGCCCGCCGCCAGGGAGAACAGGAAAATACGCAGCAGCCCCATAGAGAAGAAGGTGCTGTCCCCGTCAAACAGCCGCAGCAGCACCTCGTGGTAGAGCAGCATCAGCGGCAGGCTCACCGCCGACCGAAGGGGCGATCCGCTCACCCGCCGCCGACGGGTCTGGGTTTTGGGTTCAGAGGAGACCTGGGGCTTGGGAACCCGAATGGATGGAAGTTGCACATGTTTCCACTTCTCTTTGCACGTTTCCTTCCATTTCGAAAACACCCCTGGCTCCTTGGGAGCCAGCCGCTTGGGTTCTGCCATGGCTATCCCCTCATTTCTCTTCTCGCCTCACCCGGCGGTGAGGGTTTCATTGTCTACACTTTACCACGATAGACAATCTTTTTCAATCTTTGACAAATCTTTTCGGTTTCTTCTCTTTTGCACCTGGAAAACATTGCATTTTTGCTCCGCCTGTGCTACCATGTCAGACGCAAAAAGGAGCGTGTTTGACTGTGAAGCGAATGCTGCAATGGCTGCGTGGGGAGACGGTGCTGTGTGTGGCCTGGGTCTTGGCCCTGGTTACCGCTGTTCTCGTCCCCCCCGATGCCCAATATATCGACTATGTGGACCTGCACACCCTGGGGATGCTCTTTGCCCTCATGGCAGTGATGGGGGGACTCCAGCGTCAAGGCCTCTTCTTCCGCCTGGGCCGGGCCATGCTGGAGCGCACTCACACCACCCGGCAGCTGGAAGGGGTGCTCATCCTATTGCCCTTCTTTGTGAGCATGGCGGTGACCAATGATGTGGCCCTCATCACCTTTGTCCCCTTCGCCCTGGAGGTGCTCTCACTGGCAGGCCAGACCCAGCGGGTGGTGCCGGTGGTGGTGATGCAGACCATCGCCGCCAACCTGGGCAGCATGGCCACCCCCATTGGCAACCCCCAAAACCTGTACCTGTACTCCTGCTATGAGATGGACCTGGGGTCCTTTTTCGCCACGGTGCTCCCCTATGCCGGAGCCTGTCTGGTGCTGCTGGCGGTGTTTTTGATGGTACGCCCCTCCCAGTCCCTGGAGGTGCCCCAGGTGTCCGGGGAGGTGCCGCCCCTGTCCGGGGCCCGGGTGGCCGCCTACGGGGTGCTCTTTGCCCTGTGCCTGGGTGGCGTGGCCAAAGCGGTGCCCCTGTACGTGCTGTGCCCCCTGGTGCTGATCGTGGTGCTGATGGCCGACAAAAAGGTGCTGCTCCATGTGGACTACGCCCTGCTGGCCACCTTTGTGGGCTTCTTCCTCTTTGTGGGCAACCTGGGCCGCATCCCCGCCCTCACCGCCCTCTTCCAGTCCCTCATCCAGGGCCAGGAGGTGCTGTGCGGCGTGGTGGCCAGCCAGATTATTTCCAACGTCCCCGCCGCCCTGCTCCTGTCCGGGTTCACGGACAACGGCGCTGGGCTGCTGCTGGGTGTGAATCTGGGCGGTTTGGGTACCCTCATCGCCTCCATGGCCAGCCTGATCTCCTATAAATACATCGCCCGCACCTTCCCCGAGAAGAAGGGAAAGTACCTGGGCCAGTTCACCGCCCTCAATGTGGCTTTCTTGGTGGTGCTGCTGATCCTGTGGGTGGTTTTACCCTAATACTGCACACCAACGCCCCGGCAATACGCCGGGGCGTTTTTTGAACTTTGTGCCGCTTCGGCGGCACACCACCATTCTTCATTCTTCATTTTTCACTCTTCATTTCTATCTCCACCCCCGTGTAATAGTGCTTCAGAATATCCTCCCAGCTGCTCCCCTGGGCGGCCATGGCGTTGGCCCCGTACTGGCTCATACCCACCCCGTGGCCGTATCCGGTGACGGAAAAGGTGAATTGGTTCTCCTGGTAGGTGACCTGGAAACAGGCCGAGCGCAGGCCGAACAGGGTGCGCACCGCACCCCCGGACAGCTCCACGCCCCCCACCTTCATGCTCCCTACCCGGCCGGAGGCGGTGAGGGTCATGCCGGATAGCCATCCCGCCGGGTCCCCGGACAGGTCGGCATCGGGATAGGCCTCCTTCACCTTCTTCTCCACCTCCTCCCGGGTGAGGGTGACGGTGGAGTAGTAGTTGGGCACCTCCTCCCCCTCGGGGCTGGACACGGACACCAGGTAGGGCAGACTGTTGCCCCACACCGCCTGGGCGTCCTCGGTGGAGGCGGTGGAGGAGGAGAAGAACACCGCCTGTATGGGCTTGCCGTCGTAGGTCATCACCTGGCCCGCGGTGTCAGACACCGCCTGGGTGATCTTCTCGGTGTAGCTCTGGGCGTTGTCGTTCCAATTCTCTTTGGCCTTCTGGGGGTCTATGTAGGCCTGACAGCACCCGGAGTCGGCGCAGATGTCCGCCTCCTGGTCCTTATGGGCGTTGGCCCCCATCTTCCACAGGGAGTAGGTGCGGGCGCACACCGCCTGGGCCCGCAGGGCCTGGGGCTCAAAAGAGGCGGGCATCTCGGCGGCCACCACCCGCCACAGGTAGTCGGCCATGGTCATCTCCTCTACCTTCCCCTCCCCCACCAGCACCCGGACAGTTTGGCGGTTGTCCCAGGTCTGGTCTGCCTGGGCGGTCTGGGACACCACCGGGGTGGGATTGGCGGGCAGAGTCTCCAGCAGGCCCTGTTCTCCCTCAGCCTGTCCCAGGGCCAAAAGTGGAAATAAAAACAGGGTTGCGACCCCCATCAGCACTCCTGCGGCAAAAATCCGGGTGGCCTCCCGGTCAATGGGCCATCGTCCCACGTGCCTCTCCTCCTCGTTTCGTCTTGACTGTTGCACTTTAATACGCTATACTGAATAGAAACCGCCCGAGGCCCATTCCGGGTCCTTCCACCCCCCGGCGATTTAGGAGGTGCACCATGTATTCCATCAATTCCTTCGACCTCATGGATGGACGTTCCCTGTCCTTCCTTCAACATATATGCAGCGAGTATGCTCCTCAGCACCAAATCCCTGCCTCTCTGTATGAGAAGTACGGGGTAAAGCGGGGGCTGCGCAACGCTGACGGCACCGGTGTCATGGCGGGCATCACCAACATCGCCAACGTCCGGGGCTATTACCTCCAGGACGGCGAGCGTGTCCCCGCCCCCGGCCAGCTCATCTACCGCGGCATTGACGTGTGTGAGCTCATTGAGGGCTTTTTGAAGGAGGGCCGCTTCGGCTACGAGGAGACCGCCTATCTGCTTCTCTTCGGCTCCCTGCCCTCCAAGGAGGAGCTGTCCACCTTCCAGGGTATGCTCAACCACTACCGCAATCTGCCCCCCGGATTCACCGAGGACATGATTTTGAAGGGGCCCAGTCGGAACCTGATGAACAAGCTGGCCCGCTCCACCCTGTCCCTATACTCCTATGACCCGGACCCGGACAACAACAACCTGGACGTGGAGCTGTTCCAGGCCATCCAGCTCATTGCCCGGTTCCCCGTCATTGTGGCCCACGCCTACGCCTGTAAGCGCCACTACTTCGACAATGAGTCCCTGGTGCTCCACCGGCCCCAGGATGGGCTGAGCGTGGCGGAGAACTTCCTGTGCTCCATCCGCCCGGATAAGAAGTTCAGCCAGGCGGAGGCCCGGCTGCTGGATTTGTGTCTGGTGCTGCACATGGACCACGGCGGCGGCAACAACTCCGCCTTCGCCTGCCGTGTCCTCTCCTCCTCCGGCACGGACATCTATTCCGCCATTGCCGCCGCTGTAGGCTCTCTGAAAGGCCCCCGGCACGGCGGCGCCAACAAGAAGGTCATGGAGATGTTCGGCCACATTGAGCGGGACGTGAAGGACTGGTCCAGCGACGACGAGGTGGCCGCCTACTTGGAGAAGATTCTCAAGAAAGAGGCGGGAGACCGCTCGGGGCTCATCTACGGCATGGGCCACGCCATCTACACCCTCTCCGACCCCCGTGCCGTGATGCTCAAACGGTTTGCCCGGGAAGTGGCGGAAGAGCGGGGCTTTGTGGAGGAGCTGGAGCTGTTTGAACGGGTGGAAAAGCTGGCCCCCGAGGTCTTCCACCGGGTCACCGGCCAGAATAAGGTCATGTGCGCCAACGTGGACCTATACTCCGGACTGGTGTACAAGATGATGGGCATTCCCCCCGAGCTGTACACCCCCCTGTTTGCCATCGCCCGCATTGTGGGCTGGTGTGCCCACCGGGTGGAGGAGGTCTACAACCCCTCCGGCCGCATCATCCGTCCCGCCTACAAGGCGGTGTGTCCCATGCGGGACTATGTGCCCCTGGAAAATCGGTAAGTACATTCAAAAGAGCCAATACAGACCATTTGGGCCTGTGTTGGCTCTTTTTGGTGTGCTGCAATGATTTCTCAGGCGTATTCTTATTCCCCTGGCGAGGGGAGACGCGCTCCGCTGGGCCTCAGTGATTTCCAGGCCCAATGCCCCCCTTGTGTAAAGGGAGGTGGCGCGGCGTAGCCGTGACGGAGGGATTGACGGTCTAAGTGGCCTAGCTCTGGCTTGCCAGCCTGGTGGGGACGCTTCCCGCTGGGGGTGCCTTTTGAGCGGGCAAAAGGCACCAAAACCCGCTTAGGGCGTTCCCCCCTAAGAACCTCCCTGGGGTACGAGGCTGGACCTGCGTCATGTCTATATTCGGCCCGTTACCCTTGCTGTGGCTCCTGTTCCTGCCACCACACCAGGCCACCCTGGGCAGCTGGCCCTACAGCTAGGTGGTTTCCATCTCCGGGCCTACCCTGGCCAAGCGGCGTTCCCGCCGCCGGGAGCCAGGCCCCCGATAGCTGGGAACAGCGGCTCACCAGGGTAAGGCCCTGGCGGTAGAGGAACAAACACACAGAGGAGCTGGCACGTTCGACAGAATGTCCACGCCATCTATGTAACCCCACCAGGCCAAGGGCCGAAAAGAGAAAGGCGCACCCTCCGCCCAGCACCGCGGGGTGGATTCCACAAGGCGGGGGAAGGCCCCGCCTTTGGCGATTCTTTCCCCGATTTCTCATCGGGGAGAAATCGGGCCCAGCGGAGCGTCCCCGCCAGGCTGGCAAGCCGGAACGAAGAAACCGGTTGGAGGACAATCCCTCCGACCCGGCTTGCGCCGGGCCACCTCCCTTTACACAAGGGAGGCTTTTGAAGCAAAAAGTACGGCCAGCTTTCGCTGACCGTACTTTTTTGCTTGATTGGAGATTAGCTGCGGCGACGCTTGGCGCTGACCACCAGAGCCAGCACGCACAGGGCGGAGCCCACCAGCATCAGGGTGGACAGGGTCAGAGGGGCGCTGTCCCCGGTCTGAGGCACGTTCTCGGACTTCTCGGTAGCCTGGGGCTTATCCGTGGCCTCAGGATTCTGGGAAGTCTCGGGCTTGTCGCTGGTCTCGGGAGCGCCACCGGCGGTGAGGCCGTCCATGGCAGAAGTGAGAGCAGCCACAGCGTCATTGACCTTGGCCTGATCGTCCTCGGTGAGGCTGTTGTCGGCCATCACAGCCTGGGCATTGGCCAGAGCCATGCGGAAGGTGGCCACAGACTCAGCGGTGTAGCTGGAGAGGTCCATGCCCTCAGCCTTGCCGATGAGGTCCTCCAGGATGGACTTGTCCGCCTTGAAGCGCTGGGCCAGAATGGCATTCAGCAGAGTCTCGGCAGCCTTATCCACGTCGTTTTGCAGGGCGTTGCCGTCCTCCATCACGGTCTTAGCGGCCTCCAGAGCGTCCACCAGCTGCTGCCAGTTGGCTTCCACGTACTTGTCGGCGTTGGCCACCATGTCGTCGGCACGGGCGATGAGCAGCTCCAGCATGGTCTTGTCACCCTGCTTCAGGCCCAGACCCCAGATGCCCTCCAGCAGGTTGTCCCAAGCGGTGTTCACCTGCTCCTGGGTGGCGTTGGGGTTGTCCAGCACGGCCTTGGCCTCGTCCAGGGCCTTCTGGAAGGCGTCCACAGCGGCCTGCACCACACCGGTGGTGTCCAGGGTCACGGCGTAGTCATAGGTCTTTTGCAGCAGAACCTTGTTGGCCTCCTGAGCGCTGCCCTCCAGGGTCACGGTGACGGAGGCGGTGAGGGTCTCGGGCACGGTGACGCCGGGAATGGCGGTGAGGGTGCCGGTGATGGTCTGAGCCTGGGTGGAGGCGGGGTCATAGCCCTCCTTATTCCAGGTCACAGCCAGGGAAGTCTGAATCTCGCCGTCCAGGGTGGCCAGGACGGTGCTGGGCAGACCCAGCTGATCAAAGGCGGTGCCCACGGCGGCGGTCACGCCCTGCTGGTCGGCCACAGAGACGGCCTCCAGGGCGGTTCCCAGGGCAAAGCCGGTGGAGTTGATCCACAGACCGTCGGTGGTGCCAGCGGTGAGGCGGATGCGCACATAGCGGGTCAGGCCGCTGAGGGCGTCGTTGGTGGTGGTACCTGCCACCCCACTCTCCAGATGGTCCACAGCGGTGGTCCAGTTCTGGCCATCGGTGGACAGGTCGATGGCGTACTTGTGGGTGCCGTCGTTGTTCCAAGTCAGGGACACAGCGGCGATGTTGTACAGGCCTTCGGAGTCGAACTGCCAGGCAGGAGCCTGGTCGTCAGAAGCGGGAATCCAGTACTTGGCGGGATCGCCGTCGTTGCCGTAGGCGGGGTCAGAGCCCTCAGCAGAAGAGGTGGCAGAGGTGGGAGCGCCGTAGTCCAGACGGATGGCCTCGCCCAGAACCTTGCCGTACACTTCCAGCTCGGCGATCTCCGCCCACTGGTTGGAGGTGCCGCCCTTGTAGGCCTTCAGGTCGTTGACCTTCACATAGCGGGCCGCACCGCTCAGCTCCACGGTGGCGGTGACGTTGGGGTTGTTGTCCCCCTGGTCCATGTCGGACCAAGTGGCCATGTCATACCAGGTGGTACCGTCCAGAGAGCCCTGGATGGTGAAGGAGTGGCGAATGGGGATTCCGCCGGTGTCGCCGGGATTGGCCCAGGCGAAGGTGAGGGAGGCCCCAGAGAGCTGGTAGGCCTGGCCCAGGTCCACCTGATACCAGGCGGGGCTCATGGCGCCGGAGTTCCAGAAGGTGTCCACGTTGCCGTCCACGGCCAGAGCGGGATCGGACCCGGCATTGGTGGTGGAAGCCTTGGCGCTCTTGCCCAGCGCCACGTTGTCGGTGTATCCGGTGCCGCTGACCTCACGCAGGCAGGGCCACAGGTTGTTCTTGGGGCAGTTGAGATAAATGCGCACATAGCGGCCTTGCTGACCCACGGTCACAGTGGCACGGTCGGCGCTGGTGGTGAGGATGCCGTCGTCGGGGATGGTGTAGCCCTCAAAGTTGGGGTCATCGGACACGGCCACATGGAACTTCCAGTCGCCCGCGGCATCAAAGACGATCTCCATCTCTTCCACGGTGTAGCTGCGGCTCAGGTCCACCTGCCACCAGTGGGTGCCGAAGGCATCGCTGGGGCTGGGGTTCTTGGCGCACCACTTGGTGGAGGTGTCGCCGTCGTTGGCCCACTCCGCCTTCTCCTCGCCCTGGGCGTTGATGTTGATGGAGCTGGCAGAGGCGGTCTTGTTCAGGAAAATGTTCACGGGAGCGGCGGGGGGCTCGGGATGCACAAAGCCGGTCTCGTCGGCGTCGCCGCCCTCGGGCACTTCGGGCAGGCCCTCCACGGTCTGGGTGGGAATGGTGATGGTGGCGGCGGTGAGCCCGTCACAGGTGGCCTTCAGGGTGATGTCACCCTCGCCACGGGTGGAGCGCACCCACACGGCCCACTGACCGCCCCGCACCTGGACCGCCTTCTCGCCGATGACAAAACCGGGGCCCTCAGTGGTGAAGTTGATGGTGTGGTTGGCGGTGTTGACCACGGTGCCGTTTTCATCCCGCACGTCCACCCACACCAGCTTGGCGGTGCTGCCGTCCAGCTTCAGGGCCTCGTCGTTCTCGGCGGTGAGGGTGATCTGGGAGGCGGTGCCGGGGGCCTGACGGATGTAGGTCTCCACGGCCTCACCGTTGAGGTAGGCCACCGCTTTCAGGGTGCCCTGGCCGGGGGTGTAGCCGCTGAGATCAAAGGTGAAGGGGGGATGGGCCAGATTCTCGGTGGACACGTAGGCCCCGGAGTCGGCCGTGGGGTAGCCGGTGGGGTTGTCGGTGTCACCGTGGGGAGCCCACATCTGGGTGTCGGGGGTCTGACGGGCGATGAGCTGGTCGTCCAGATACAGCTCCACCTCGTCACAGTTGGAGTACACCCGCACCTGGTCGGGGGAATCGCTGGCCCAAGTGTTGGCGATGTACACCATGGCACCGATGTCCAGACCGTACTTGGACATGTCCAGGTTGGGGTCGGTCTGGGACTGGAAGAAGTAGGCGCCGTGCTTGGCGATCCGGGCCACGTCTACCACGCCGCAGAAGGTGAGCTTGTCCACGTCAAATCCGGCGTAGTCGGCGTAATCCCAGTAGGCAGTGGCGCCGTACCAGGACTGGCCGCGGTTGAAGGCAAAGGAGGACTGGATGTTGTCACACTGGGTGAGCATACCCTTGTCGCCGCCCTCGGCGTCGGAGTAGTGCTTGGGTTCCCGGGTGACACGGGTGGTGGAGTCAAAGCCGCCGAAGTTCCAGTCGCCGTACTCGCTGACGATGACGGGCTTGTCGGAATACTTGGAGGCGTCGCCCACCACGTTGGCCTGGGGAGTGCCCACGCCGATGTCAAACACGTTCCAGTTGATCCAGCCGCTGGTGTAGGCCTTGGAGTCGCCCACCTCGGGGTACTCCTCCTTCACCAGGTTGTGCATGTTCTGGGCCCAGGCAGTGGTGAAGGAGCTCTCGTTCAGGCTGGGCTCCCAGGCCACCACCGAGCAGTGGTTGCGGTTGACCCGCATCTGATCCCGCATCTGCTCATAGGTGTTGGTTTGGAAGGCCTCGGAATCGCTGTAGTTCTGCCAGCCAGCCAGACAGTCCAGCACGGCCACGCCGTAGCGGTCGCAGGCGGCATAGAAGGCGGGGTCGTGGGGGTAGTGGCTCATGCGGATGAAGTTGAAGCCGTACTCCTTGAGCCGCTTCACATCTTCAAAAATGGAGTCGTTGCTCTGGGCGTTGCCCAGCATGTAGGTCTCAGAGTGGAGGTTGGTGCCCACCAGCTCCACGCGCTCATCGTTGATGTAGCAGCCGTCCCGCTTCCACTCCACCTTGCGGATGCCGTAGGTGGTCTCCACGGTGTCGATGACAGTGCCGTCCTGCTTCAGGATGGAGCGCACGGTGTACAGCTCGGGGGTGTCCACCGACCACAGGCGGGGATTGGACACGGTGAGGTCCTGGCTGAAAGAGTACTTCTCACCACCGGCCACGGTCTGGGTGTCCTCCTTGGAGGCCACCACGCTGTCCCCGTCTACGATCTCGGTGACCATGGTCACGGAAGCGTCCGAAGAGCCAGTGTTCTCCACCTCAGTCTTGGCGTTGACGGTGGCAGATTCCTTGCTCACGCTGGGAGAGGTGAGGAACACGCCGCCACCGGCCACGGTGTCGGACTCAATGGCGTCAGTGATGTGCACGTCCCCGGTGACGGTGACATACACGTCCCGGTACAGGCCGCCGAAGTACTGGAAGTCCGGGTTGGTCTTGCCGGGGGCGAAGGAGGTGTTGGGACGGGTGTCCAGCTTCACCGCCAGCACGTTCTCCCCGTCAAACTTCACCTTGTCGGAGATGTCAAAGGCGAATTCGGTGTAGCCGCCCTGGTGGACGCCCAGCTCTTCGCCGTTGAGCCACACAGTGGCCTCCTGCATGGCACCTTCAAAGGTGAGGATGATCTGCTGACCCTCCATGGCGGGGTCCATGGTGAAGTGGCGACGATACCAGAACACACCCAGGTCCTCATGGTAGTAGTTCTCGGGGGTGTACTGAATGGTGCTGTGGGGGGCGTTGACGTACAGCCACTGGCTGTCGTCAGCGTCTACCTGGTCGGCGTCCGGCCAGTCCCCTTCGTAGAATCGCCAGTCGTTGTTGAAGTTCAGAACGGTTCTCCCGCCCTGGCTGGTGCCGCTTTGGGTGGCGGTACCGCTCTGGGCCGAGGCCGTGGTGACGGCGGGGACCATCCCCAACAGCATCACGGCGATGAGTGCCAGTGCCAGCAGGCGTTTGCTCAAGTGTCTCATTGCGATTCTCCTTTCCCTTCTCGTGTATAAGGGGTACCGGAGCCGCCCACACTGCCGCGCTCCCGTACCCGCTCCGCTCATGGGGGTTCCCCCATCTTTCTTAACAGTTTTACCATATAAACTCGTTTATTTCAATTCGCTTTTATGCCAATTGCCCACACCCCATTTTGTGGGCTTTTTACTAAAAAAGCGCCGGAGCCATGCTCCGACGCTTTTCTCCGAAATTTTGGATGTGGCCCTCAGCGGTTCACGGAACAGGCCATCCGGTGATAGGTGTGGCGGATGCCACGGATGGCCACAGAATAGGCCTGGATGTTCTCCGGCAGGGACATGCCCGCATAGCCCGCATCCCCCAGATGGTGGATGTCGGTGCCGGTCATCTTGCACATCAGAGCAATCTGGCGGATGGTGTCCACGTCCGCCCCCTCCTGAGAGGTGCCGATGGCGGTGATGGTCAGGCAGCCCAGGGAGTGGGCGTGGGTGACCAGGCCTCTGACATACTCCACAGTGATGCCGGGCACGGTGCCGGGGGCGGGGAGCAGAATGATGTCCGCCCCCGCCTGGGCAAAGGCATCAATGTCGGCGGTGGTGATGATGTGCTCGGCCCCCTCGGTGAGGATGCCGGAGGCGTGCATCTTGCCGGCGGCCAGAATGAGCCGGTCTCCCAGCTCCGCCTTGTACTCCTTCAAGGTGCGCACAATGGCCTCATTGGTCACACCCACCCCGGGATTTCCGGTGAGGAGGATGAAGTTCACCCCCATGTCCGCGGCCCGGCGGGCATTTTCCAGGGTGGCCTTCCGCCCGTCGGTCATGGCCCACAGGTCCCCCTCCTCCTGCTCCAGGGGCTGGTCCACCGGCTCCAGGTTGATGCCGATGGGGCGACCGGTGAGGGCCTTGAGACGGGCCACCACCTCCATGGGCTCGCACTTGGGTAGGCCCTGGATGACGGGGTTTTGTACGTCAAACATGTTCAAAAGCAGAATATCCGCCCCCATGGCGGCGGTAAACTCGGCGTTGGTGACGTTGCCCAGCATGGGCTGGATATAGCCGATGGACTCGCAGGCCAGCACCCGGCCCTCCGAGCCGGCAATGGAGGCCAGTAGCTCCTCCTTATTCATGGTGCGAAAGTCCGAGGCGGTACAGTCAAGCAGTCGTTTCATGACAGTCTCTCCTTGTCTTTGGGATACGTTCATTATACCACACCTCTCCCAACGTGTATGCCCCCCTTTTTCTTTTCGCCTCCAGCCGCTATACATCCCCCATCTGCCATGGTATAATACTGGAGATCAAATTATGGGGAGGCACGCTCCATGGATGTCGTCAGCACTCTGTCCTCCACAGGACGCAAGGTCAACGAAGACTTCATACACCTCCAGCCCAACCGCTGGGCTATGCTTCTGGATGGCTCCTCGGGCCTGATGCCCAATGTGTTGGTGCCCCATTTGCAAGACCGCTTTCAAAGTGATGCCCAGTGGTTTGTGCACACCTTTGCCCACGCCTTCGCCCAGGTAGAGCAGCCTTCCACTCCCCTTCCCACGGCGGTGGAGCAAGCCCTGGCCCTGGTGGAGCAGCAGTATCGGGCCATTCCCATTGCGGATCACTTGCGGGGCTTTGCCTATGAGCCCTCCGCCTCCCTGGCTATTTTCCGAAATACCCAGGAGAGTGGCCCAGAGCTGTTCCTTCTGGGCGACTGCACCGCAATCTGGGACGGCGGCGTATACCATGACCCGGCGGTCTCCCGCTTGGATGACCGGGCCATCCAACTGTGTCTGCACCTGTCTGACACCACCGGGCAACCACCCGCCGAGGTCATTCAAAGCCCCGCCATGCGGGCAAAGCTTCTGGAGCACCGGGAAAAGAAAAACCATCCGGAACAGCCGGATGGCTACACCGTGCTGGCCCCTCACACCGGGCTGGCCCAGTACGGCGCCCACCTCTCTCTGTCGGGGCAAGGGGTACACCATGTCTTTTTGATGTCGGATGGGCTGGCCGCCGGATACCAGAGCTACCGCCTGGAGCCCGGGCCCCAGGAATATCTGCACGCCGCCTGCACCCAGGGCCTCTCCTCCCTCCTCTCCCGCCTGCGGGCCGTGGAACACGCAGACCCTCAGCTGCGCCAATTTCCCCGCCTGAAACCCAGCGACGATGCCAGCGGCGTTTTGGTGGAACTGGCACAGCCATAAGCCCTTGGATTTTGCCACACTCCCCCTTGCCTTTCCCACTATTCTGGGGTATACTTTCTTGGATATCAACTTCCACCGGGTAGTGGAATGTAACATGCATTCTTCGTTTACGGCGTTAGGTCTTAGAAGCCGTAGACAAGGGTGCATTTTTTGCGAACGTGCGAAAGGACTAAAGAAACATGGAAAAACAGCTCAGACGCTATCTGCTTCCCAACATTCTGGCCATGATCGGCACCTCCTGCTACATCCTGGCCGACACCTTTTTTATCTCCCTGTCCCAGGGCCCCAACGGCATCACCGCCCTGAACCTGGTACTCCCCCTCTACGGGCTCATCTTCGCCCTGGGCTCCATGATCGGCATCGGCTCCGCCACCCGCTACGCCTTAGGGAAAGGGAGCAACGCCCCCGATTACCACCTCTACTTCTCCAACTCCATCGCCTGGACCCTGCTGGTGGGGGCGGTGTTTGTGGCGCTGGGTGTGGCCGTGCCCGACGGGGTGCTGCGGCTGATGGGGGCGGACGACACCATCAGCCGGGTGGGCCACAATTACATCCGCATTGTGCTGTGTTTTGCCCCCCTGTTCATGCTCAACTTCACCTGTACCGCCTTTGTGCGCAACGATGGCGCCCCCCGCATCGCTATGGCCGCCACCCTGCTCAGCGGCCTGTTCAACATCCTCTTTGACTACCTGCTCATGTTCCCCTTGGGACTGGGCATGACCGGGGCCGCCCTGGCCACCGGCTTCTCCCCGGTGGTGAGCATGTCCATCTGCCTGCTCCACTACCTCTCCCCCCGCAACACCATCCGCCTCACCCCCACCCTGCCCTCTCTGCGCCGCCTGCTCTCCGCCTGCCAGCTGGGGGTGGTGGCCTTTGTGGGGGAGATGTCCAGCGGCGTGACCACCATGGTCTTTAACTTCATTCTCCTCCACCTGGCGGGCAATGCAGCGGTGGCCGCCTACGGCATTGTGGCCAACATCGCCCTGGTGGGGGTCGCCCTCTTCAACGGCATCTCCCAGGGGCTCCAGCCTCTGGCCAGTGCCTGCCACGGCTCCGGCGACACCCAGGGCCAGAGCCGCATCTACCGCCACTCCATGTTCATCGGCCTGTGTGTGTCCGCCGTGGTGGTGGCCGTGGTGGTCACCTTCGCCGGGACCCTGGTGGCGGTGTTCAACAGCCAGCACTCCGCCCAGCTGGCCGACTACGCCATCCCCGGCCTGCGCCTGTACTTTCTGGGCTTCCTCTTTGCCGGGGCCAACATTGTCAAATCCGGCTTTTACAGCGCCACGGGCCGGGGCAGAGAGTCCTCCATCCTGGCCCTGTGCCGGGGTGTGGTGGCCATTGTGGCCTTCGCCTTCCTCCTCTCCCACCTGTTTGGCATCACCGGGGTGTGGCTGGCCTTCCCCGCCGCCGAGCTGTTCACCCTGCTGCTGGGCCTGGTATTGGGCAGACCCCAGGGGCTGGGTGCTCCCGATCCCCGGCCGGCTTGACCTTGCCGCCAGGGGGTGCTACAATGGTAGAAAACTGTAAAACTTGAAATCTCTCTGTTTCTGCGCAGGTCACTGCGGGGTAAGACCATTCCAGGTTTTACCCCGCTTTTTGCGTCTCCCACAACAGGCTTTGAAAGGTCGAGATTCCATGCGACAATCCAACCGAACCCCTCTCACCCACCCCCTGCGGCGCATCCTCTTTTTATGCCTGGGCCTGATCATCATGGCCTTTGGCGTGGCCTTTTCCATTAAGGCCGGGCTGGGTACCTCCCCCATCTCCAGTGTGCCCTATGTCACCTCGGAAATTTCCGGCCTGTCGGTGGGGGCCACCACCATCATCATGAATTTCCTCTTTGTGCTCATCCAGATCGCCATTCTCCGCCGGCAATACGACTGGTTCCAGGTATTACAGTTCCCGGCTGCCATTCTGTTCGGGTTCACCATCGACGTGGCGGAATGGGTCATCGCCACTCTGCCCTGCTCCGGCTATCTCATGGCCTGGGTCTACTGCGCCCTAGGCATTGTACTCATCGCCTTTGGGGTGAGCGTGGAGGTGATGGCCAACCTGGTGACCACCGCCGGGGAGGGCATTGTGCTGGCCATCTGCCAGGTGGCCCCGGTGAAGTTCGGCAATATGAAGATGTGTTTTGACGTGACCCTGGTGTGCATCGCCATTGTGCTGTCGCTGGTGTTCCTGGGCCACCTCAGCGGCGTGCGTGAGGGCACCATCGCCGCCGCTATTCTGGTGGGGCAGATCACTAAGCAGACCAATAAACTCACCAAGAAGGTGGAGTTGGCGGTGCTGAGCTGAACAAAATTCTTTATAATAGAATAGGCCAGCCCGGACGGCATGCAACGCCGTCCGGGCTGGCTCTTTTTCGTGGTTTGATTCTAGCCTAGTGCTCAATCGTCCGCCAGCAATTTGGCCGGGGGAATGTCCAACACCTGGGCAATCTTGAACAGGGTCTCCAGAGACACGCCACGGATGGTTCCCGTACCCTCCACCTGAGCAATGAAGTTGACACTTTTGCCCACCCGCTCCGCCAAAAGTTCCTGGGTCAGCCCTGCTTTTTTCCTGTAGTACGCAATCTTTAAGCCTAACGTAATATAGCGTTCTGGGAATTCCGTGAACATGCCACCACCTCCTGCTATTATGCTAACAACAAAACAGCAGGATTATAATTTTCTACAATTGCATAATCCTTTACTTTAAGTAAATGTATATGTATAATGAAGCAAAGTCACTTCTTCACATTGGGGGTGAGACTTTGTTTCCATCTGAACCGATATACACCGTCAGTTTCTTTGGGCATCGAGTTATTTCTGATTTTTCTTCTGTTGAGTCCAAGGTAGAACAGCTCATTTCTACTCTACTTACACACCATCAGCATGTAGATTTTCTAGTAGGACGCAATGGAGACTTTGACCTCTTGGTCACCGCCGCAATCAAGCGTTGGCAGTCTCAAACTCACAGTGATGCTTGTTCTCTTATTTGGATGCTTCCCTATCCCACAGCGGAACTCCAGACCCACCTCTTTGATTTTGAAGCATATTATGACGACATTGAGGTGTGCCAAACTGCCGCCCAAGCACATCCCAAACAGGCGTTTCAAATTCGAAATCGAGAAATGGTCGAACGCAGCAATCTTGTGGTATTTTATGTTGCCCATTCTCATGGTGGAGCGTATCAAACACTCTGCTACGCAAGAAAACGAGGAAAAGCTCTGGTTAATCTAGCTTTCCCTGAGTGAATAGTGAAGAGTGATTAGTGAATAAGTAAGAAGTAAAACCCGCCAAACTTTTTTGAAGTTTGGCGGGTTTTGGCACCCCCGGCGAGAATCGAACTCACAACTAACCCTTAGGAGGGGCTTGTTATATCCATTTAACTACGGAGGCCTATGCAATTGTGGAGCGACCCATGGCCGTTTGGTATATTCTACCCAATTCCACCGATACTGTCAATGCGGCACAAGAACTTTTCTGGAATCGGGCGGGTTTTTCTCCCCTTCTGCCGTTGCAATCCAACACATTTCGGGATATAATAAGTGACTGTGTTTTGATCGGATGTGGGAATTGTGTCCACATTCCCATGGTAGTTTATGGGCTGTGCAAAACAGCCAGACAATAAGGAGAACGAGAGATGCGAAACGAGAAATTGAGAAACGTAGCCATCATTGCCCACGTTGACCACGGCAAGACCACCCTGGTGGACGAGATGCTCAAACAGGGCGGCATCTACCGGGAGAATCAGGCCACGGTGGAGCGTGTCATGGACTCCAACGACCTGGAGCGTGAGCGCGGCATCACCATTCTGGCCAAGAATACCGCCGTCCACTATAAGGATACCAAAATCAACATCGTAGACACCCCGGGCCACGCCGACTTCGGCGGCGAGGTGGAGCGCATCCTGAAGATGGTCAACGGCGTCATCCTGCTGGTGGACGCCGCCGAGGGCCCCATGCCTCAGACCCGCTTCGTGCTCTCCCGTGCCCTGGAGCTGGGCCACCGGGTGATCGTGGTGGTCAACAAGATCGACCGCCCCGACCAGCGTATCCACGAGGTGGTGGACGAGGTGCTGGAGCTGCTGATGGACCTGGACGCCACCGACGAGCAGCTGGACTCTCCCACCCTCTTCTGCTCCGGCCGTCAGGGCACCGCCTCCTACTCCCCCGACGTGGTGGGCACCGACCTGGTGCCCCTGTTCGAGACCATTCTGGAGTACATTCCCGCCCCCGAGTGTGATACCGAGGCTCCCTTCCAGATGCTGGTCTCCTCCATCGACTACAACGACTTTGTGGGCCGCATTGCCATCGGCCGCATTGAGCGTGGTACCATCAAGCAGAACCAGGAGATCGTGGTGTGCAACTACCACAACCCCGACGAGTCCAAGAAGGCCAAGGCCGTGAGCCTGTACACCTTCGACGGCCTGGCCCGCACCCCCGTCACCGAGGCCGCCGCCGGTGAGATCATCGCCATGAGCGGCATCGGCGACATCACCATCGGCGACACCATCTGTGCCCCCTCCGCCGTGGAGCCCATCGAGTTTGTGAAGATCTCCGCCCCCACCCTGGAGATGACCTTCTCCGTCAACGACTCTCCCTTTGCTGGCCGTGAGGGCAAGTTCGTCACCAGCCGCCAGCTCCGGGACCGCCTGTTCCGTGAGACCCTCAAGGACGTGTCCCTGCGGGTGACCGAGGTGGAGAACTCCACCGACTCCTTCAACGTGGCCGGCCGTGGCGAGATGTCCCTGTCCATCCTCATTGAGACCATGCGCCGGGAAGGCTACGAGTTCCAGGTCTCTCCCCCCCGTGTGCTCTACCAGGAGATCGACGGGGTCAAGTGCGAGCCCGTGGAGCGTGTGGTCACCGACGTGCCCGCCGACAACGTGGGCGCCGTCATGGAGAAGCTGGGCGCCCGCAAGGCCGAGTTCCTCTCCATGACCCCCGTGGGCAGCCGCATGAAGCTGGAGTTCCTGGTCCCCTCCCGTGGCCTGTTTGGCTACCGCAACGAGTTCTTGACCGATACCAAGGGCGAGGGCATCATGGCCTCCGTCTTTGAGAAGTACGTGCCCTACAAGGGCGAGATTCAGCGCCGCAACACCGGTTCCCTGGTGGCCCACGAGACCGGCGAGTCCGTGGCCTACGGCCTGTTCTCCGCTCAGGATCGTGGCGCTCTGTTCATCGGCGCTGGCGTGCCCGTGTATGAGGGCATGGTGGTAGGCGTGTGTCCCAAGATGGAGGACATCACCGTCAACGTCTGCCGTAAAAAGCAGCTGACCAACATGCGTGCCTCCGGTTCCGACGAGGCCCTGCGCCTGGTGCCCCCCCGCATTCTCTCCCTGGAGCAGTGCCTGGAGTTCCTGGCCGACGACGAGATTCTGGAGGTCACCCCCGAGAACCTGCGTCTGCGCAAACGCATCCTCAACCACGAGCAGCGCATGAAGGCCCAGAAGGGTAAAAAGTCCTAACCACACATAGCAGTGTATTAATAAAGTCAGTGATATCCGCCACCGCGGCGGATATCACTGACTTTTTTCGCTCATAAAACAATATCATTCTGGTACTTGAACCAGTTCTTCCATCTTCACGCCCAACACTCGGGATAGACCATATAACTCGATGTCTGTCACCGTCCGGGTCTTGTCCTCAATGCGTGAGATCGACCCACGGCAGACATAAATGGCCATGGTCTCCAGTTGATTGGAAACTGCCTGCTGACTCATGCCTCTGGCAAGTCGCAATTCTTTCACTTTGTCCCCTACCAGATTCATAGCTTTGCCGTCAATGATTCTTGCCAATTGCCCATCACCCCTTGTCTTGACACAGGACATACCGTTAAGCTATACTATTTTTCAAAACAAGTTGTCTTATGACAGGACAATTCAAAAAATAAATAGGGGCGAATAGAGATGGACAGCACCGTTGGCGGACTGGATGAATTGGCCGAAAAAATTCGGCAATATAAGCTGAAACAGATTTTAGGCGTTGATGATTTTTCCATTCTGATTTGGAAGCATCCGCAGAAAACACGGCCACGAGAGGCCAGCTATATCATTCTGAAATATCGGGATGACTACGGCGATACCATTTCCACGGAAGCCGCCTATGAAAAGGGGAAGTTTTGGTACTTCTATCCTGACGGCAGCAGCGGCGAAATCAATGAAAAGGTCATACTAGGCTGGGATTACTTTCCCTATAATGAGGAATTGCCACAAGTTTCAACGGAAGAAACAGAGTCACCTTGAAGCCTCCTCATGTTTAGCCCTTTCATATCGTTGTGCATAAAAAAGATGTGCCGTAAAAACGTTCGTTTTTGCGACACATCTTTTATCCATTTTATACTTAGTAGAACAACTGAGAGAACAGGCCAGCCAGCCCGTTGGACAGGAATCTCTCCAGGAACTCCCGGATGGTGATACTACTGCCATCCAAGGTCAGGGTGATGCCGCCCACCGTCTGAATCACACAGGGGGGAACAATCCACCAGCTCACCGCCAGGATCACCAGCATACCACCCAGGTAGCACAGCCAGAACATTCCGCTGCTCTGGTCACCGCACACCGCTTGGGCAGACAAGCTACCGCACACCACCGCTGTGAAACAGGCCAGAACCACCAGGCCCACGGCCACATTCAGAGAGAAGAAGGCGCACACAAAGGCCAAAAACAGCACCACAGTGGTCACGCCGCCGTTGGCGCTGTTGGCGATGTACATGTCCAGAATGCTGCCGCCGCTTTTAAAGATACGGGTGAGGGCAAAGAGCACCAGAGTAAACAGGGCCATGCCCACCACTGCAATGATGAGGCCAAACAGGATGCTGCCCAAGGGGTTGCCCCGCACCGTCATAACGGAGCTGCTGCCCATCAGATTACCCAGACTGCTCAAAGGCCCGATTGTGCTGCGGATGCTGCCAGCCACCTGGCCCACCACATTCCACAACAGAGCGATGACCACCACCACCCGGATCACCGAGAGGGTCACCGCCACAGTGAGGTTCTTCTCTGCCACGGCGGTGCGGATGGCCTGGACGGGGGAAGCCCAATACTGGGCAAAGAAGGGTTTCAGGCTCTTGGCGGCGTGGACCGTGGTGTCCCGCACCTGTCGGCCCATCTGGGCGAACTGCTGGGCGTTCTGGCTCCCCGGCTGGCCCTGCCCGCCCTGGGGCTGGTAGCCATATCCGCCGGGCTGCTGCTGATATCCATAACTGGACTGCTGCTGCGGTCCGGGCTGTTGATAGTCGTACCCAGAGGGCTGCTGTTGATACCCATAGCTATTCTGCTGGGTGTCAGCTCCCGGCTGCTGGTAGTTGTACTCCGGCGGTTGGCTGCTGGGTTCCGACGGCTGGCTCATAGGCTCCGGCTGCTGCTCTTCGGGGGTTGTCTGGTCGCCCTGGGACTGTCCGTAGCTGTACCCCTGCTCTTCCGGCGGGGTGGCGGGCTGCTGGGGCGGGGCTTGCTCCACCGGAGCGCTCTCCGGCTGGGTCGTGGGTGGCTCCTGCTGCTGTTGCTGGGCCTGGGGGCAGGTGCACAGCTGCCCATCCTCCAGGGGTGCGCCGCAATACTCACAAAACCGCATGTTATCTCCTCCTCTGTTGGGCTCCGCTTACCGTCGGCGGGCCTGGTTGTCCGCACTCGTGTTTCTTCCACAAATTTCGGGCAACTCTATCCTAACACTTTTGCATGCAAAAGTAAATGTATGTTTCTGGGAAGCCCTGCCCTTCTGCCCTGTCCTCTTTGTTGCGGGGTGAGAAGGGACATGGTATAATGACAGAAAACACGTCAAAAAGGCCCATTCATCCCACTGCCATGGGCTTAAAGGAGCGTCTATGAATATTTTTCTTCACATCTGCTGTGCCCCCTGTTCAGTGGCCTGCATTCAGCAGCTCCGGGAGGAGGGCCACGCCCCCACCGGATTCTGGTACAACCCCAACATTCACCCCTTCCTGGAGTACAAGGCCCGCCGAGACACCCTGCGCCAGTACGCCCAGGACATTGATTTGCCCCTGGTGGAGCTGGACGACTACGGTCTGCGGGAGTTCACCGCCGCCGTGGCCGCCAATTCCGACGCCCGGTGCTCCTGGTGCTACGCCCGCCGCTTTGAGGAGACCGCCAAGACCGCGGCCCAGCGGGGCTTTTCCGCCTTCACCTCCACCCTGCTCATCTCTCCCTATCAAAACCGGGAGCTGATGTGCGAGATTGGGGCAAAAGTGGGCAAAAAATACGGGGTGGATTTTCTGCCCTATGACTTCCGCCCCCGGTTTAAGGACGGACAGGAACAGGCCCGGGCGCTGGGCCTGTATATGCAAAAATACTGCGGCTGCATTTACAGCGAGGAGGACCGCTTCTCCAACCGCCGGAAAAAGCAGCTCCACAAGCTGCACAAGCAGCAGGCGGCCCAGGCCGCCGCAGAAGGGAGATGACCGCCATGGCACTGCAAGAAGGGAAGATTTACCCCGCCCATATTGAAAGCTATGCCAGCGACGGCACCGGCGTGGCCCGCATTGACGGCATGGTGGTCTTTGTCCACGGAGCGGTCCGGGGCGAAGAGGCGGACGTGTGCATCGAGCACGTGGGCCACAACGCCGCCTGGGCCCACATCGCCACCCTGCGCACCCCATCCCCCGCCCGAATCGAGCCGGACTGTCCCCACTACCGCCAGTGCGGGGGCTGTCAGTTCCGCCACATGACCTATGAGGAGGAATTGAACGCCAAGCGCCAGCGGGTGGAGGACGCTCTCCACCGCCTGGGCGGCCTGGACCTGCCTGTGTCCGCCATCCACGGGGCCAAAGACACCCAGGGCTACCGCAACAAAGTACAATTCCCGGTGAGCGGGGATGGCATCGGCTACTACCGCTCCCGCACCCACCAAGTCATTGACATTCCCCACTGTCACCTCCAGCCCCAGGTGGACAGCTTGTGCCGCCAGGTGGTGGCAGACTGGATGAAACAGTACCGCATCCCCCCCTACCAGGAAAAGACGGGGAAGGGGCTGGTGCGTCACCTGTATCTGCGCACCAATCAGGCGGGACAGGTGCTGTGCTGCCTCATTATTAATGGGAAAAAACTGCCCCACGCTCCCGAACTGGTGGAGACGTTGAAAGCCGCTGTTCCTACTCTGGTTGGTGTAGTTTTGTCGGTAAACACCCGGAAAACCAACGTGATTTTGGGCACCGAGTACCACACCCTGTGGGGCCAGGACTGGCTGGAAGAGACCCTGTGCGGCCACACCTTCCGACTGTCCGTCCCCTCCTTCTTCCAGATCAACCAGCCCCAGACCCAGGTGTTATACAGCCGGGCGGTGGAGTTTGCGGGCCTCACGGGCACCGAGACAGTGGTGGACCTGTACTGTGGCATCGGCACCATCTCCCTGACCATGGCGGAACACGCCGCAGCCGTCATCGGGGTGGAAGTGGTGCCCCAGGCCATCGAGGACGCCAAGGAGAACGCCCTCCGCAACGGATTGGCGGACAAGACCCGTTTCCTGTGCGGCGACGCCTCCCAGCTGGCCCTCCAGCTGGAGCAGGAGGGCATCACCCCCGACGTCATCGTGGTGGACCCGCCCCGGAAGGGATTGGCCCCCGACGTGGTGGACACCATCGCCCGCATGGCCCCGCCCCGGGTGGTATATGTATCCTGTGACCCCGCCACTCTGGGCCGGGACTTGAAGCGGTTTGCCGCTCTGGGCTACGTGGCCCAGCGAGCGGAGGCGGTGGATTTGTTCCCAAGAACGGCGCATATTGAGTCGGTAGTCCTTTTGTCCAAACTCAATACCAAGCAGCATATCGAAGTTGAGTTGAATCTGGACGAGCTGGATTTGACAGCGGCAGAGAGCAAGGCTACCTATGAAGAGATTAAGGAGTATGTGCTGGAGAAGTATGGTTTGAAGGTGTCAAGCCTTTATATCTCTCAGGTCAAGCGGAAGTGTGGACTGGATGTGGGGAAGAATTATAACCTGTCAAAGAAAGAAAACGCCAAAGTGCCAAAATGCCCACCGGAAAAGGAAACGGCGATTATGGAAGCACTGAAGTATTTTCAAATGCTTGAATAGGTACTATTTCTTAATTAAAGACCAACTGCTATGATGGTGGTTGGTCTTTAATTCAAGCTGGTATTACTAGTGGAATTGTATGATTTTAGAATTGTTTGCGATTGATTCCCTTTGTTGACGGTCGCGCCTATC
>ERZ1643249.821-NODE-821-length-33104-cov-15.064117_pt1 | contig 33104 bp, 32 predicted proteins | sample MGYA00579263_ERZ1643249 | MGnify/ENA primary metagenome ERZ1643249 (study PRJEB29033, sample SAMEA4952264) | chicken gut metagenome | biome: Broiler Chicken; feature: Gastrointestinal Tract; material: Caecum | place: Ireland | collected 2018 | study: Broiler...
ATTTTAAATATTTTTATCTGTTGCGTGGTACTTAAATTATATTAACACACCATCATTTTTTTGTCAACACCTTTTTACAAAAAAAATAAAAATATTTTTATAATTCCACAAGTATTAAATCTTCTCCTATGCATCGAATGTTTTCCCATGGAATAACAATATCATTACTATTAGAAAACAAACTCATTAGTTTGTTGGTTCCTCCTGGCACAATTATAGATGTTATTTTTCCTGTTTCTAAATCTGCACATACATCTTGAACAAACCCAAGTCTTTTTCCATCACAAATATTTATAACTTCTTTATGTTTAAAATCTAAACCTTTATCTCCCATAAAAACCTCCTGTTTTATTTTATGCATTATTTTTGATAAGTTGCAAATAAATAAAAAAAACTGCAATTTTGCGAAAAGCATCATTGCAATTTAAATATACATTATATTATACATTTTCTTGTTTTTTTAATTCTTTATCTTTTTTTGCTAGTTTGTTGTGATATACAAAAATAGGTATAGATGTAATTACTATTGATAATGTTGTACACAACTCTACAATATTTTTATTTTTTTCTCTTTCAGGATAGTTATATGTTGTACTTCCAATTGATTTTTCTGGTAATGCAACATCTAATCCAACTCTAAATGCTGTAATTACACCAGTTATAATAGCAACTAAAGTTATTATTAGAATTAAATATATGTATACATTTCTTATAGTTTCATCAAAACATTGTTTCTCATCTTTATTTCTTTTTGAAATAGCTTGTATTATAAGTATTACAATTGCTACTGGAACTATACAAATTAACAAGCCAAATACTATTACTAATAATATTCCCATATATTTTCACCTCTACTTATTTCTTTCTCTTTCTATTATCTTCCAATGATATTTATACATTATACCACCTATTATTATAACAGCACCTGATACAATAGCATTTTTTATTCTTTCATTTTTAAAATTTTCTTTCTCTATTTCATTTTCTTCCTCTTCTGAATAATCATATACATAATCATCATATTTATTTTCAAAGAAAACATATGAGTCAGGATAATAATATGATGCTATATTATTTACTACAGATGCAATTCCACTTACCACCATGCCTAAAGTTATAAAACATACAATATATAAATAAATCGTTCTAATATTATTCATCTACTTTTCCCCTTTCTTTTTTACATATAGTATCATATTATTGTTTTGTTTTCAACAAAAAATAAGAAAGTATATTTAACTTTCTTATTTATAATATCTTTTAATATTTTCTAATGCATTTTTTTCTAGTCTAGAAACTTGCGCTTGAGAAATTCCAATTTCATCAGCCACTTCCATTTGTGTTCTTCCATCAAAATATCTTTTTATTATTATTTTTTTCTCTTTTTCATTAAGTCTTTTTAGTGCTTCTTCAATTGTCATATTTTCTGCCCAATTTTCATCACTATTTTTTGAATCTTTAACCTGATCCATAATATAAATACTTTCTGCACCATCATTGTATATTGGTTCTTGTAAAGATACTGGTGTTTGAATTGCATCTAAAGCAAATGCTATTTCTTCTTTTTCAACACTAAGTTCTTTGGCAATTTCTTCTATTGTTGGTTCTTTTCCTTTTTCTTTATTATATTTTTCTTTGAATTGAATAGTTTTGTAAGCTAAATCTCTAACAGATCTACTAACTCTTATACTGTTATTATCTCTTAAATATCTACGAATCTCTCCTATTATCATTGGAACTGCATATGTTGAAAATTGTACTCCTTGAGATAAATCAAAATTATCGATTGATTTTATCAAACCTATGCATCCTATTTGAAATAAATCATCCGGATTTTCTCCTCTACCATAAAATCTTTGTATTACACTTAATACTAGTCTTAAATTACCTCTTATAAATTCATTTCTTGCTTCTTCATCTCCTTGTTTTATTTTAATAAATAGCTCATCTTTTTCTTTATTTGTTAGTACTGGTAGTTTTGAAGTATTTACTCCACAGATTTCTACCTTATTAATCAAATAAAAAACCTCCCTTTGAAATGATGTTATTCACATTATTTCCAAAAAGAGGTTTATTTATTCTTTATTTATCAGCAAATTCCTTTAATCTTTTTTCAACTTCTTCAGCTGATGTCATTATTAAAATCTCATTTGCTAATTTCTCACATTCTTTTCTATCTAGTTCACCTATTCTTTTTCTAGTTTTCAATATACTATTTGGATTCATTGAGAATTCATCTAATCCTAGCCCTACTAATAATGGTACATATAACTCATCACTAGCTGCTTCTCCACACATTCCACAAAATATATTTGCACTATGTGCACCATCTATAGCTAGTTTTACTAATTTAATTACAGCTGGATGATATTTAGTATATAGTTTAGAAATTTTTTCGTTTCCTCGCTCTACAGCCACTGTATATTGAATTAAGTCATTTGTTCCTATACTAAAGAAGTCACATTCTGTAGCAAGTCCAACTGAAATTAATGCTGCCGATGGAATTTCAATCATTATTCCTGTCTTTATATTTTTATTGTAATTTATATTTTCTCCATCTAATTCTTTTTTACATTCTTCTAATATTTTCTTTGCCTCTCGTAATTCTTCTATTGAAGATATCATTGGAAACATAATAGATAAATTTCCGAATGCACTTGCTCTTAATATCGCTCTCAGCTGTATTTTGAAAATAGCAATATTGTCTAAGCATAAACGAATTGCTCTATATCCTAAAAATGGATTAGCTTCTTTTTCTAAATGAAGATATTTTATTTCTTTATCTCCTCCAACATCTAAAGTTCTTATAATAACTGGTTTATCTCCCATTGCTTCTGCAACTTTTTTGTATGCTTCAAATTGTTCTTCTTCTGTTGGCATATTTTCATTGTCCATATATAAAAACTCACTTCTAAATAATCCAACACCTTCTGCAGAGTTTTTTATAACACTTTCTATGTCAGCTGGAGTACCAATATTTGCAACTAGTTCTACTTTATAATCATCTTTTGTTCTTGTATCTAGCTTTTTATATTTTTCTAATTCTTCTGTTTCTTCTTTAAGTTGTTTTTGAAGCTTTTGTAGTTGTTCTGTTTCTTCTTGAGTTGGATTTAAAAATATTTCTCCTGTAGAGCCATTTATTGCTATTTTATCTCCATTTCTAAATATTTTAGTTGCATCTTCCACTCTAGTTATAGCAGGAATAGCATGTGTTCTTGCCATTATAGAAGTATGTGAATTTGTTCCTCCTATTTCTGAAATAATTCCAGACACATTTTTAAAATCAAGTTTAGCTGTGTCTGATGTAGTAAGTTCAGTTGCTACTATTATTGTGTTTTCTGGCAATTTACTTATATTAATTGTTTCTTCATTTGCTAATTTTGCAAGAACTCTGTTTTTTATATCTGCAATATCTCTAGCTCTGCCTGCCATATATTCATCATCCATACTTTCAAAAAGTTGAATTACACTATTAAACCCTATATCTACAGCATACTCAGCATTGTATTTTAAATTTGATATCGCATTTTCTGTTTCTACCGTTAAAGTTGGGTCTTGGACAATCATAAGATATGCACTCATTATTTCTTTTTCTGTTCCTGTTGCTGAATCCACAATTTGTTGCGTATCTTCTTCAACTTGTTTTAACGCATCTTTAAAACGTATCATCTCTTTTTCTGGTTCGTCTACTGTTGTTTTTTCTATTTTTCTTTCTTGTTCTTTTAGGACTACAGCTGTTCCAAATCCTATTCCTACGGATACTCCTTTACCTTTGAACATTTAAATCAACCTTTCTTCTGTATATTTTGCATATATTATTCCCCAAATTTATTTTTAAATGCCTCTACAATTTCTTTTATTGCATTTTCTTCGTCTTCTCCATCACATTCAATTTCAATTTCTGTTTTTGCTTTTATTCCTGCTGACATTATACTCAAAATTGATTTTGCATCAATTGTTTTTCCATTTGCATTTATTTTTACATTACATTTAAATTTTGAAGCTAATTTTGCTAATTCTGATGCTGGTCTAGCATGTAATCCTGTTTCATTCTCTAAAACAACTTTTTCTGTTTTCATTTTTTCTTCCTTTCGTTTTTATTTATATTTTAACAATTTAGCTAATTTTTATTCTATTTACTTTTATTATATTCCGGTAAATTTTTCTTTAATTTTGCCATAATTAATGCTGATACGATTGCACCTGCAACAATTGCTAAAATGTATTTTAAAGGATGTCCTATTGTTGCTATTACAAATATTCCTCCATGTGGTGCTCTTAATGTGCAATTAAAGAACATAGATAAAGCTCCTGTTACTGCAGAACCTACTATAAAAGATGGAATAGTTCTTAATGGATCTGCTGATGCAAATGGAATTGCTCCTTCTGATATAAAAGATAATCCCATAATATAATTTACATATGCTGCTTGTTTGTCTTTTTTAGGTATTTTTCTTGGGAATGCTGTTGCCAAAAATGCTATTGCAAGTGGTGGTACCATTCCTCCAGCCATTACAGCTGCCATAATTTCATATTGTCCAGAAGCTAACATTCCTGTTCCAAATGCATATGCTGCTTTGTTTACTGGTCCTCCTAGGTCAACTGCCATCATTCCACCTAGAAGTGCTCCTAATAATATTTTATTTGCAGTTCCCATTGATGTTAAATAATTATTTATTGCTGTATTAATTGATGCTACATATGGATTTATTGCTAACATAAATAGTCCAATCAATAATATACCAAATACAGGATATAATAAAATTGTTTTTATTCCTTCTATACTGTTAGGTAAATAACTACATATTTTCTTTAATAATACAACAATGTATCCTCCAACAAATCCTGCGATTAATGCTCCTAAAAATCCTGAACTCACTAATGTAATTGTACTGTCAGACAATGATGCAAATGTCGTTCCTTGAACTGCCAAAATCCCTCCAACGAAACCAACAGCTAGTCCTGGTCTATCTGCAATACTCATTGCTATATATCCTGCCAAGATATATAACATTACATTAAATGCCGAATCTCCTATTGTTTTAAAGAATGCTGCTAATGGAGTGTTTTTACCAAAGTTTGCAGGATTTATTTCATAATCATCTAACAAGAATGCTATTGCAATTAATATACCTCCACCAACAACAAATGGTAACATATGTGTTACACCATTCATTAAGTGTTTATATATTCTTGTTCCTACTCCTTCTTTTATATCATCATCTTCTTGGTTAGATTTGTTTGAAGAATGATATACTTTTGCATCATCTGATAAAACATGCTCAATCAATTCTTTTGGTTTGTTTATACCATCTGCTACTTTAGCTTTTACTAGTTTTTTTCCGTCAAATCTAGATAAGTCAACTTTTGTGTCTGCTGCTATGATTACAGCTTTTGCATTTTTAATATCTTCTTTTGTAAATTTATTTTTTACACCTGATTGTCCATGTGTTTCTACTTTTACTTTATGTCCTAATTGTTCTCCCATTTTTTCCAAGCTTTCTGCTGCCATATATGTATGTGCAATTCCAGTTGGACATGCTGTTATTGCTAATATTTCATATCCTGAATTTTCTTGTTTTGTTTCATTTAATTTTGTTTTTTCAGCTCTATCTATACATGCTAAGAATTCTTTTGGAGATTTTGCATTTAATAGTGCTAATCTAAATTCTGTATCCATTAATAATGTAGATAATCTACTTAATACATCTAAATGCACATTGTCTTTTGTATTAGGAGCTGCTATCAAAAATAGCAATTTTGCTGGTTGTCCATCAAGCGAATTGAATTCAACACCATTTGGAACTACCATTGCAGACAAACCTGGTTTAGAAACTGCGTCTGATTTTCCATGTGGAATTGCTATCCCTTCTCCTATCCCTGTTGTTCCTTCTTCTTCTCTTTTTAAAACTGCTTGTTTATACTTTTCTTTATCATTGATGTTTCCATTTTTGGTCATTAGGTCTACCATTTTATCAATGACTTCATTTTTGCTATTTGCCATACCATTTATTTGAATGGCTTCTTCACTTAGTAAATCTGTAATTTTCATGTTATCACATTCCTTTCTCTTATGTTATTTTATATCTTTTAATAGGTCTTCTACTTCTTTTGCAGTTGCCAAATCCATTGAAAAAGCACTTGCACTTCCTGTAGCAATACCCATTTTAAAAGCTTGTTCATAATCTTTTGTCTTTTTATAACCTGCTAAAAAACCAGCTACCATCGAATCTCCTGCACCAACAGTATTTATGACTTTTCCTTTTGGCGCTTTTGAATAATATACTTTACCTTCCTTATTTAATAGTATTGCTCCATCTCCGCCTAATGATATAAGTACATTTTGAGCTCCCATGTCTTGTAGTTTTTTTGCATATGTAACCAGTTCATCTTTTGTGGTTATCTTTACTTTAAATGTTTCTTCTAACTCTTCTTTATTTGGTTTTATTAGAAATGGTTTATATTTTAAAACATCTATTAATAATTCTCTAGTCGCATCTACAACAAATGTTACATTATTTTTCTCTAAAATGTCACATATTATTTGATAAATATTCTTAGGAATACTTTTAGGAATATTTCCTGACAATATAACCAAATCATCTGATGTAATTTCATTTATTTTTTGTAATAGCTCTTCTATATCTTTTTCATCAGTGTCTGGTCCAATTCCATTTAAAGCTGTTTCCTGGTTAGAACTAATCTTTACATTTATTCTAGTTATTCCATTTTGTACTTTGATAAATTCGGTTTTTACACCTTTTTGTTCCATCTGTTTTCTTAGTTCATCACCTGTAAATCCTGCTATAAAGCCAATGGCAACAGTATCTATTTCTAAATTTTTTAAAACTATTGATACATTTAATCCTTTTCCACCTGGCAATATTTTTTCTGTTTTAGTTCTATTTATTTTTCCTATGCCAAAGTCATCAACTTGTAATATATAGTCTAAAGCAGGGTTTAATGTTACTGTATAAAACATCTTTTCCTCCTTCGTATTAATTTTAAGTTTTTATATTGGTTTAACTTATAAACCTCTTAATCACACACATATTATCATATTTATTTTTATTTTACAATAGAATTTTTTATTTTTAAATAGAAAAAAGAACTATAATATTACATTTTTATTATAGTTCTCCTTTTATTCGATTTTTATTTTTACATATTTGTTGATGTGTTTGTATCATCAAATGGTATAAATTTATTTACAATACTATCTGTTGATACACCCAAATTAGTATCTGTTTTAAAAATTGCAAATGATGTGTTTATTTTGTTATCAACTAATTCTTCAACTTCATCTTGTGATGCATGTTCTGCTAATACTAGTTCACTTACTAATATTTGTTTTGCATTATGTAACATCTTTTTTTCACCTGTTGATAGGCCTTTTTCTTTTTGTTTAAAACTTAAGTTTCTAACAACATCAGCTATTTCATATATGTTTCCACTTTTCATTTTTTCCATATTGTCTCTGTACCTTTTGTTCCAGTTCTTTTCCATTTCTGTCTCGTCTTGTTCAAGTACATTAAAGACTTTTTCAGCTTCTGACTTATCAATTATATTTCTAATTCCATGTTGCTCTGCAGTAGAGATTGGTACCATTACCTTTACTTCGCCTGGCATTTTTAATATATAATATGATTGTTTTTCACCTAATATTTCCTTTTCTTCTATTGAATCTATAACTCCTGCTCCATGCATTGGATATACAACTTTGTCCCCAACATTGTACATGTAAGCCATCTCCTTTCAGTAATATTTTTGGTATGTTCCAATCATAAAAAAATTATTGTTTAGATTTTCCAACCTCTTTTATTATACCATAAAAAATGGCAAAAGTCAAAACTTTTACCATTTATTTTTTTATTTTTTACATAAAATTTAATATTATTATTTGTTTGTTGACCCAAATCCACCTGTTCTAGTACCTTCTGCATTATCATTATCTACTTTAAAATATTTTGAGAAAATAACTTGTCCTATTACATCTCCTTTTTTTATTTGTACATCATGGTCAAAAAAGTTATAATATGCAAACATAAAATGTCCATCATTACTTTCATTTCCATAATAATCACTATCAATAATTCCAATGCTATTTGCCATTACTAATCCTTTTTTACCTGGGTTTGAGCTTCTATTTACTAACATATAGAACTCATCTTCTGGGCAATATGCCTTTAATCCTGTTTTTATTAATGTTGGTTTTGTTCCAGGTTTAAATGCAGGTATAACCACATCTTCTGCTGCTTCAACATCATATCCTGCTGAATTTTTTGTTTTTCTTACTGGTAAATTAATTCCTTTATCTTCAAATCCTTTTGCTATTTCAAATCCTCTTACTCTTTCCACTTTTGTTTCATCCTTTCAATTTCTTTATTCTGTTCCTTTTACATAAATCATTCCAGCACCTTCTGCAGATATTGCATATGTATCACTATTTGTGATTCCTAAAAATGATGCATTTAATGATTGTGCTGCTGTAGAGTTTTGATTTTTAACACTTACAAGAATATTATCTCCTGGTTCTAATAACATTGATCCTTGTTCTAGTGATTCTAATACTTGAGTAGTATATTGTGTATAATAAACATTCTCACCTATTTTTGTATAATTTGCTTGTGTTGTTTTCTTACCAGGATTTTCATCTAAATGTTGTACTTCCAATTCTATATCATATACATTTCCTGTGGCATTTAATCTTTCTACAAGATTTTGGTATTTAGTCATTGTTAATTTTCCTGTATTTTGTATATCTGCTACAAATTCATCAACTATTACTTTTACATTTTCTTGTACTGCATTATCATTTCTTTCTGTTAATGTTACAATCGGAGTTATTAGCATTAACGCAGCCGCAATTAATAGAGCTACTATTAAAGATGTTGATGATAAAGCTGATCCTCTCATATCTCTCATATATTCCACTTCCTTTCTTATCTTTTTTCTACATTTTCGTCTTCATTTTTTGCTTCATATTTTTCTAAAATATAATCTAAATCTCTTGAAAATTCTTTTAACATAACTATTTTTATTGAATTTTCTTTTTCTTCTGTATATTCATCTATTAATTTTTTTAATGCTTTCATGTTTTCTTTTTCTGGTTCAATTTCTTTTCTATATGTTTCTACTCTTTTTATTAGTTTTTCTTTTATTATAACAATATCTTCATTACTTGCATATAATAGTCGTTGGAATATTTGATATGGTTCTTGATATTTAAAAATTGGTATGTTCATACATTCTTTATCAAATCTGTCATAAAATTTTTCCATTTTCATTGGAATACATTTAAATATATCATCTGCGATTTTCTTGTACATTTTGTCTTTTAATTGATTGTTCAATTCATAGAACTTGTTCAAAATGTCTTCCATGTCTTCTTCTATATTATTTATAGCTATTTTTGATAATTCATTTTCTATATTTGTACAATATTCTGAATTTGATGATGATAAATTCATCCCTGTTATAAATAATGTCTTTAATGTTGGTATATCATAATTTATCAATTTCTTTCTACTAAAGTAACTAAAGTAAGCATATAATTTTACCATATCTACAAGTTGAATTTTTCCTTTTTTTACTTCAGTAAGAATTTCTTTTATCATATCAGAAAATTCATCATCTGATATTTTCCAATATTCTTCTGTAAGTAATTTTTTGTATGCTGGAATTTTTACAAGTCCTGCTATATTTAAAACTTTTTCCATATCTTCTTTAAATAACTTCATATCAAATATTCTTGTTCTTACATAATATTCAATAAATTTAAAGAATCTATATTCAGCTTTAAAGTTGTAATAGTAATTATTATCAAATTCTCGTATATAAAATTGTCTATTATCCATTAATACTCTAGAAGATACTAATATTGCTTTATATTCATCATTATTATTAATGTCTACAAATTTATCTTTCGTAATTTTTCCTGCTTTTATTTCAAATGAAATTGCTATTGTAAAAATTAACATTGTTTGCATAACTCTATTACTAACGTTTGGATAATTTTTGTTAACCATTTCGAATATTTTTTGAAAATCATTTAGTGCATGTTTTAATATTCTTAAATTTCTTGTTCCACTTTTATTAAATGTCGATATTATAATATTTGTATTTTGTCGTAAAAATCTAATTAAATCTGAATCATTTTCATATCTCATCAAAATTCCATTTATAATATAATCAAATTTTGGAGCATATTCAAATGTTTCTCCTATTAGTTTTTCTTTTATTCTTTCATATTCATTTGCTTTATCAAAGATATGTTCAATTTTATCTTTAATTTTTTCTACCATAGGTTTATCTTTTTTTAGTAATTCGCCTTGTTTGTCTAATAGGTATGTTGCTATAAATGTTTTCATTTCTAAGTTATTACTTTTTAATTTAGTTGATAATTCTTTTTCATTACAGATTATAATTGTTTTTATATGGTCATGTTCTACAAAGTTATTTATATATCCTAATATATCTATTACATCAACATTTGCTCTTTCCAAATCGTCAAAACATAGAACTTTATCATCTGTTGAGAAAAACTCTTCATAATTTATTTTATTTTCATTTTGAGCTACTCCAAATAAATTTGCCATATCTATTCCCGTTTTTGCATATTCAGGAATTGTTTTTTCTTCGTGTTGTTCCATATATTTTCTTAAGTTCTTGTCCATAAGTTGTGTTGTTTCGATAAATATCTTTTTACTTATTTCTTCTAAGTTTGATATTCCATACAATGACATATATATAGTTGTATATTGCTTTCCATTAAATCTCATTGTATCTATTTTTCTTCTTATTTTATTGTTCCAAAAATAAGTTTTTCCAGAACCCCATTCACCATTTATCATTATGGCATAATCTGTATAATCAGCTCTTATATAATCTAATATACTCTCTACTAGCTCTTCCATTTTTCCTCCTCATTAGGGTATATTTTAATCTTTTGCAATTGTTAACACTCCTATATTTTTTCTGTCAATATTGTTTTCCACTAACATTCTTGCACATTCATTTAAAGTATTCCCTGTTGTATATATATCATCTATTATCAAAATCTTCTTATTTTGAAGCTTGTTTATATTTTTAATTTGATAAACTCCTTTTGCATTATTTTGCCTTTCTTCTTTATTTAATGTGCTTTGTGGTGGATTGTTTTTAATTTTTTGTAATATGTTTTTTTCTATTTTTATAGATGTTATTTTTGATATTTCTTTTGCTATAAGTTCACTTTGATTATATCCACGTTCTTTTAGTCTTTTTTTACTAATCGGTACTATAATAATTATATCATATTTTTTTATTTTTTCAAAATTTTTTGCTTTATTTTCTAAAAAATATGAAATTGTTTTATATGTATATGGTTTTTCTTTAAATTTTAGTGATAATAATTGACTTCTTATTATATTTTCATATTTAAAAAAATAATAATGTTCAACAAAATTTTTTGAGTTATCATCTTTGTAATCATCCATCATAAAACAAAATTCTTTATTTAATTTTACTTTACATCTATTACATAATGGTTTTGTGCCTACTTTTCCACATATACTGCATACTTGTGGATATATTAAATTCAAGATTTTTTCTGTTATTTCATTCATCCTTTTAAATTTTACCATATTTTACATAATCAGTCAATGATTATTAAAAAGAAAAGATACTTGAAAAACAAGTACCTTTATACATATATTTATTTTCAAAGCAATCCTTATTCGTAATTGGTGCCCAAAGTGGGACTCGAACCCACATGGTTTCCCGCACGATTTTGAGTCGTGTGCGTCTGCCAGTTCCGCCATTCGGGCAATTTAAAATTTGTGCTTTGTAAATTTGCAAAAAACACTATTACATATTAACACAATTTTAATAATTTGTCTATACCTAAAATGTATTTTCTATTGACTATTTGGAAAAATTAAGGTATGATATATAATATTATATTTTAATTTATAGAAAAGAGGAATTTAAGTTTATGTTATGTTCAGAATGTAAGAAAAACACAGCTGTAGTTTTTATAAATAAAGTCGAAAATGGCGTTTCTTCAATGGAAGGGCTATGTAGAGACTGTGCTAAAAAAAGAGGACTAGATGTTCCAGAAGCACCACAAAATTCTACAAATAACAATGCAAGCAATCAACAAACAAATAATATAGATATGACAAATATGTCAAAACAATTAGAATCTTTATTTAAAGATTTATCATCAAGTCTAAAAATTGAAAACCTTGAAAATCTAGAAGATTTAGAAGATATAGACCCAGATGAAATTGATGAACAAGATGAAAACGGAACTCCTGCAATAGGAATTCCAATAGGTTCAATATTTGCTAACTTCATTCCACAAAATCAACGTCCTCAAAAAGATGAAGAAAGTAATGGAAGACAAAAAGTAAAAGTTGAAAAAAAGAAAAAAGAAAATAAGAAAAAGAAATATTTGGACACATACGGAACTAACCTAACATTAAAAGCTAAAAATGGTCAATTAGACATGGTTATTGGACGTGATAAAGAAATTCAAAGAGTTATTCAAATACTTAATAGACGTACCAAAAACAATCCTTGTTTAATAGGTGAACCAGGTGTTGGTAAAACAGCAATAGCACAAGGACTTGCAATAAAAATTGCAAATAACAATGTACCAGCAAAGCTCTTAAACAAAGAAGTTTATCTTTTGGATATGACTGCAGTTATAGCAGGAACACAATTTAGAGGTCAATTTGAAGCTCGTATGAAAGGCATTATAGAAGAATGTAAATCATATGGAAATATAATCCTTGTAATTGATGAAATTCACAATATAATTGGTGCTGGTGATGGTGAACATTCAATGAATGCAGCTAACATTTTAAAACCATCTCTATCTAATGGAGAAATTCAATTAATTGGTACTACTACTTTAAAAGAATATAGAAAATATATTGAAAAAGATTCTGCATTAGAAAGAAGATTTCAACAAGTTCTTGTAGAAGAACCAAATATTGACGATACTATCACTATTCTTGAAGGAATCAAAAAATATTATGAAGAATATCACAAAGTAAAAATCTCTAATGATGTAATTAAGCAAGCTGTTATAATGTCAGAAAAATATATTCATGATAGATTTTTACCTGATAAAGCTATCGATATCCTTGATGAAGCTTGTTCAAGAATAAATCTTGAAAACAAAGAATTATTTAGACTTGAAATATTAAAACAAGAGCTTGCAAAAGTTCAAGCTGAAAAAGAAGATGCAGCTAATGCTGATTCAACAGAAGATTATCAAAAAGCTGCAGATTTAAAAACTAGAGAATGTAGATTAATTGAAGAAATCGACCATTTAAATAGTACTATTAAATTAAAAAATCTTACTGTTCAAGATATTGCACAAGTAATTGAAAACTGGACAAAAATACCTGTTAAGAAAATTACAGAAGCAGAAACTCAAAAACTACTAAATCTTGAAACAAATCTTCATAAGAGAATTATTGGGCAAGATAAAGCTGTAAGTGCTGTTTCTCGTGCAATAAGAAGAAACCGTGCAGGATTACAAAGTTCAAAAAGACCACCATCATTTATATTTGTAGGACCTACTGGTGTTGGTAAAACAGAGCTTGCCAAAAGTTTAGCATATGAAATGTTTGGTTCAGAAGATTCTATAATTCGTATAGATATGTCTGAATATATGGAAAGTCACTCTACATCAAAACTTATTGGTGCACCTCCAGGATATGTTGGATATGATGACGCAGGTCAACTTACTGAAAAAGTAAAAAGAAAACCTTATTCTATTATTCTTTTAGACGAAATAGAAAAAGCTCATCCTGATGTATTCAATATTCTTTTACAAGTTCTTGATGATGGAAAATTAACAGATTCTCAAGGAAATACAGTAAGTTTCCAAAATACAATTATAATAATGACATCAAATGCTGGTTCTAATTTAAATAACAATTCAATTGGTTTTGCAAAGCAAACTGTTGATACAAATAAAATAGAAGAAAATTTAAAACAAGTATTTAGACCAGAATTCTTAAATAGAATTGATGAAATTATTGTATTTGATCCTTTAACAAAACCTGAATTGCTACAAATTGTTGATTTAATGTTAAAAGATACAAAAAATGCCTTAAATGATAAAAACATGTTATTAGAAGTTTCTGATAGTGCTAAAAACTTTATTTTAGAAAAAGGTACAAATCTAAAATTTGGTGCAAGACCTTTAAGAAGAGCAATTCAAAGATACATTGAAGATGAAATCTCAGAAAAAATATTAAGAGGAGAAATTAATGATGGTCAAACTATATTGGTAGATTTTGATAATGACAATTTAGTATTTAATGTTAAGTAATGCATTTTCTTAGATGGAGGAAATAATGAAAAAAGAAAATATACCAAATATCCTAACAATTATACGTTTTATATTAATACCATTTATTTTCATATCTGTTATTACACATCATTATCTATTAGCAGTAATTATATTTACAATTTCTGCACTTACAGATATATTAGATGGATATATTGCAAGAAAATACAATTATATAACAGATATTGGTAAGTTAATTGATCCATTAGCAGATAAATTAACTCAAGTTTCACTTTTATTAGCACTTACTATATTAGAAATACTTCCTTGGTGGATTTTAGCAATTGTTTTTATTAAAGAATGTGTTATGGTTATTGCAGCATCTGTACTTTATTCAAGAAAAGATGTTGTTGTATATAGCAAATGGTATGGAAAACTTGCTACTTGCTTATTCTATCTAGCAATAATATGTTCTTTGATTATAAATCAATTTAATATTAAATTAAGCTTTAGAATTGATTTATACTTATACTATTTAGCAATTCTTGCTACTATATTTTCATTAGTAATGTATTCTATTAAGTTTAAGTTTAAAGCACCTAAAGAAGAAAAATAAAGAGGAGACATTTAAAAGCCTCCTCTTTTATTTATTCAAAATCTTCAATTATCATATTTAGTTCTTCTTTCCCAAAGATTTCTAATCCGTCTCCTTGCATATTTAGTAAATCTGTTTCTGTTAAATATTCACTAGAAATATTAGTTTTTTCATAAAGCGTTTGTGAACCATCTGGTTGAACAAGATAAATTACTACTTTCCCATCCTCTACTTTTAACCTGAAATGTTCTCCACATTCTCCTTCAAACTCTTTATATAATATTAATTGTTTTGGAGAAAATCCGATTATTTCCCAATCTGGATATTGGGCTTGTACCTGTTCTTTTGTCATATTAACTAATTCCTGTGGTAATTCTACATACTCATTTAATGTATGTTCACATGCCTTATAATACTTTTTTAAAACCATAATAGAATTAGCTGAGACTTTTTCTTCTGTTGAAGACACTGTTGTTAAATTTTGTTGCTCTTTATATTCTTCTGTACACTCATCCTCTACCTTTTCCTCTGCAATATAATTACCAATATTTATTTCATTATCATCATCTTTATTTTTTGAAATTGCAATACCAATACCTATGCTTACTAATAAAATCAAAAGCAATATTAGAGTTATTATTTTCCATCTTTTACTCATATGACCACCTACTTTTCTTTTGACTTATTATTTACCAAATTTGTTATTTCTATACATTTTTCATTAACAATTATTCTAATTTCTCCACATTCATCTGTTCTATAAATTTGGGCACCGCAATTTATGAATTCTATTTAGAACTTCATCATTTGGATGTCCAAATTTATTATTTTCTCCAACTCCTATTAATGCTAATTTAGGTGAAACCGCTTCTAAAAATTTTTGACTACTTGAAGTTTTTGAGCCATGATGAGGAACTTTTAAAATATCTGCTTTCAATTCTTCTTTATCATACAATTTTAAAAGTCTTTCTTCTGCAATTTCTTCTATATCTCCTGTAAACAGCATTTTAAAATCTTTATACTCTAATTTGACAACTAGAGAATTATTATTAATCACATTTTCTTGTATTAGCTCACTTGTAGGAAAAAGAACATTAAATTTAATATCTTTTTCTATATTAACTACATCTCCTTTTTTTACATTTAAAACTATAACATTTTTTTGATTCACTAATTTTTTAAATTGCTTATATTGTTCGTTCTCTTCTCCTTGCTTTCCAATAATTATTTTACTTACTTCTAGTTTTTCTAACACTGTTAATAATCCATTAACATGGTCATAATCAAAATGACTAATTATCATATAATCTATTTTTTTGATTTTTCTATCAAGCAAATATGGTACTAAAGTATTTTCTCCTATGTCATAAGTTTGACTACCTCCTCCATCTATCAAAATAGTCTTTCCTTTTGGAGTAATTACTAATGTTGAATCTCCTTGTCCTACATCTATAAAATAAATTTCTAGTTCTTGTTTTAAACTACATATTAAATTGAAAAAAATTATACATGAAACTAAAACACAAATTATTTTTCTTATATATGGTTTAATTGTATATTTTATTAATGCATAAATATTTTTTAATCTATTTTCTGTTGAATTTAAAAATCTTTTATGGAATACAGTATAAAATATTTTGAATAAAATTAATATGATATAAAACAATATAACTTGCCACAAAGAAGGTGTTACAACAATAAAATTCCCGAAATTAATTTTTGATATAAGAATTAATCCATAAACTAATATTTCTATCAATTTTGCAACAATAATTCCTAGTTTTATTGATATAAAAGAAATTATTACTTGAATAAAGCCTCCAATTACAATTGCTCCAATGATTAGTGTTAGTAATAAATTCGTAATTATAAAAGAGATATTAAAGTTATTAAATACTACAACAATTATAGGAACAATCATTAACTGAGCTGAAATAGATACAGATATTGTTTCAATAATCTTTTTAGCTTTTCTTTGAATTTGTATAAATGTATATTTATATTTGCTATGTCGCAAACGTATATCTTTTAATATTCTTTCTATTGTTGGATTCAAATATATTATTCCAATTGTTCCTGCATATGTAAGTAAAAAGCTAATTGATTTAATGTTATATGGATTATCAATTAATATTATTAGTGCAGAAATAGCAATATTATTAATAATATCACTTTTTCTATAAAATACAAAAGACATACACATTAATATTCCCATTATACTTGCTCGTATAACAGATACATTAAGTCCTGTTATAAACATATATATTATTAAAAGGAAACTTGCTATAAACTTACTTTTTCTTTTTCCAAATAATACTTTACTATAATTTAACAATTGGATTATATATAAGATATGCATACCTGAAACAGATAATACATGTGTTATATTACTCTTAGAAAAGTCATCTTGAGTATGTTCATCAATATTATCTGAGTAACCTAGAAGTAGTCCTAACATAATTGCTCCAGTATTATAAGAATATGTTTTTTCTATATTAGTTTTTATTTTTGTAAATATTTCATTTGAGAATTGTAAAATAAAATTAGCTTGTTTTTTGGTTAAAACATCAATATCCTCTACCTTTATTGTTCCATATATCTTCAAAGTTTTTAGATATTCCTTATAGTTAAATCCTCCATAATTTCTACTTGTTGTTGGTTCTTGAAATTCGCCTTCAACTTTAACTAAATCACCATATTCTAAATTTATTTTTGGGTCAACATTTATATATAAATATGTGTTTTGGACTTTCAATTTATATCTATTATAATATTCTTTTTCAATTTTATTACTTACTATAATTCCTTCTACTTGTATGTTTTCTATACCTTTAAAAAGATTATTATATTTATTTTCTTGGTATTTTATAATTGTATTTGAAATAAATGATGAAATAATTATTATTAGAATCAGACTAAATTTTATCCATATTTTGATATATCTTAAATATCTTTTGATTGAAAAAAGTTTGAATTTTGATTTTTTAAATTTTTTCTTGATTATACAATAAATAAAAATTAGTGAAACATATAAGAGGACTATACTTATTTTAAAGTATAGCCCCCATATTATACCTATTATATAACCAATTAATATAATTAAAATTGGTCTTTTCAATATTGTTCTCCTTTTAAATTACTCTTCTTGCCCCCACATATCTTCTGGAATAATAGCTAGATGATAGAGATGTTATTTTAACTCCTTCTGAAGGATTTGCTGAATGTATGAAGTTCCCTCCACCAACATAAATTCCTACATGTCCAATTGCACTATTTGAGTCATTATTAAAAATAACTAAATCTCCTAATTGTAATTCATTTCTACTTACTGAAACTCCATTTTTGTTTTGACCACTTGATGATCTATTTAAACTAATTCCAAAATTTTTATATACATATGTAGTAAAACCAGAACAGTCAAATCCTGTTGATGGTGATGATCCTCCTGCAACATATTTATATCCTAAATATTGCTTTGCATATTCAACAACTTCTGCTCCTGTTCCTGATGTTTGGTTAGTCTCAGTTGTTGTTTCTTCTTTTACAGGTTCTTCAGTAGTTGTATTTTGAGTTCTATCTACATTTCCACCTCTTGATGTTGTTTCTTCTTCAACTCTTGTATCTGATACATATTTTGCTGATACATATCCAACTTGACCATCTAAATCAATTCTATACCAACCATCTATTTCTCCTGTAATATCTAATCTATCATTTCTTGATAAGCTATCTAATAATTCACTTGATGTATCTGGTTCTGCTCTTACATTTAATCCATCTGCATTTACATATCCTGTTTTGTCAAGTTCTGTTAGTTGGCTTAAATCGATTTCTTCATCAGAATCACTTGTATTGTCATCAGTTGGTTCTTCTTCACCTGTTGTTTCTCCGTCTTCTGGTGTTTCTGGTGTTTCTGGTGTTTGTTCATCACCTGTATTTTCAGGCTCTGGCTCAGTTGGAATTTCAGTATTTTCTGTTATTGACTTTTCTAGTGTATTTACTCTAACCCAGCCATCTTGTGTTTCATTTCCTATTCTACACCAATCATTTATTATTTCTAAAACTGTTATATTACCACTTTCTATAGTTCCTTTATCTCTGACATTAATTAATGGTAATGTTTTTGTTGTTATTGTTTGTGATAAGGTATATTGTTTGTCTTCTTCAACTTCTGCTGCTTTTGCTTTAGTACTTAGTAATGTAATAAAGGTTATCATTAGTAAAAATATTGCTAAGTGTTTTATTTTTTTCATTTTTTACCTCATATTATATTTTATTTTTTTACGCTTACTAAGTATATACTTAAATAAAAAAAAAGTCAATTATTTTTGACTTTTTTCTACAGTATTTATTGTTTTAATAATTCTATTATAACTTTTGTTTCTTTTAATAATCTTTCATCAATAATTTTCAAATTGCTCTCATTTGTCATATTCCACTTCACTAAATAAGTATATAGTTTTGAATACACATTTATTGTATCTTCTAGTTTTCCGTAGATTTTATTTTTTTCTGGAGTATTTGTTATACTATCACTTCTATAATTATAATTATATAATACATCTTCTAAAAATAGAGCATTATCTATATTAGAAAATATTTCTAAATTTAGTATTAAATCTTCTCCATATTTAATATTACTGTGTGAAATTGAAAATCTATTAAAAACTTCTTTTTTTATACAATTAGTCCATAAAGCATTTAGCATATAGCTATTAAGAAACATTGGATATACTTCTTGTTGGAAATCTTTTTTTAACACTAATTTTTCATTTTCTTCAAAGTATTTGAATTGTTCATATCCATCTGGATGCTTTTTATATCTAAAACGAATTAAGTCAAGCTTAGGATTTTTTAATATTATTTCTTTAATCCTTACTATAGTATTTTCAGTATAAGTATCATCTGAATCTAAGAACATTATATATTTTCCTTTAGCATTTTGTATTCCATTTTTTCTTGCTTCATAAGCACCTTTATTTTCTTGTTTAATTATTTTTAGATTTTTATTGTTTATCATTTTGCAAACTTCTTCAGTCTTGTCTGTTGCACCATCTATTACAACAATTATCTCTACATCATCTGCTTTTATTGAATTAATGCATTTTTCAATAGTATTTTCAGCATTGTATGCAGGAATAATAACACTTATTAATTTTTCCATTTAATTTCCCCTTTAATTATATACTTTGTCCCATATCTAAAACTATATTTTGACCTATTATACATCGCGTTATATAAGTGATTGCAAAAATAGTTTCTGCAACATCTTTTGGTCTTACAAAATCTTTAATTGCAATCTTTTGCAATTTTGTTTGGAAATATTCATTTTCTTCTATTGTTTCATCATTGTGTGGAACTGTTCCTAATGATACTGTATTTACTCTAATTCTATTTTCTGCCATAGAATTAGAAATTGATTTCATAAATCCGTATAATCCTGATTTTGCAGCACTATATGCTGGTAAACCATGATCTGATATAGCATTTATTGATGAAATCATTGTTATTGTTTTTTTACTACTTGGATTATTTTTTAATAAATCTAAAAAAATTTTTACTAAATAAATATGAGAATTTAAATTAAGTTTTATGGATTTATCAATATCTTCAATTGTTATTGTTTCCATTCCGCCAATTTCACTTTTCATATTTACCCCTGCCATACTTACTAAATTATTTATATATCCATATTTCTCTTCTATTATTTTTTTTGCTTCTTCAATCTCTTCTGGATTTGTAATATCTGTTTTAATAAATTCAAATTTCTCGTTCTCTAGTATTTTTTCATTTTTAATTTTTTGAATGTCTAATACTATAACTTTGTCTTCATTATCTAGGAATTTTCTAATAACACTTCTTCCTATGCCTCCGCTTCCTCCTGTTATTACTGTTATTTTTTTTGCCATGTTAATATCATCCCTTTCTGTATTGTTATTAATAGTTTAAAACAATTATTTCTTCTAAATTAGAAAGATTGTTTTCCAAATTTTCTTGTAAAAATTTCAACTTATTTCTTACCTCTAGTTCATTCTTTGTTTTAATAATTTCGTTTAAAATCATTACTTCTATTACAATTTCTTTTTCATATGAATATTTAGTATTATATGCATATTCTGATACCACTAAATCTACATTTTTGAATTGTTCGAATAATTTTATAACATCAGATATTTCTTTTTCATTTATTAATACATGCTTATCAGGCTTATATTCATATTTTCCAGTATCATCTATATTACCAGAAACATGTAATATTTTAACTTTTTCTTTGTTTCCAAGTCTTTCAACATATTCTTCATATGAAATTCCTAAATCTTTTGCTGAAAGTTTAGCATGTGAAATATCATATACTCCAAAATCTGCTTTTCCCCATATTTCAGTAATAAATTCTGGTGTTAATGTTCTATGGTCAAAATCAAATCCACCTGGTATATTTTCTATTCCCACTTCACAATTTAAATTTTGTTTTAATTGTTTTATATTATTTTCAAATACACCTTGTTCATAATTTTCCATTCTGTCTTTATTTTCTAAGCCAATATGTGTACTTATTCTTTTACATTCACTTATTCTTTCTTTTACTTTTTCCCAATCAACATTTCTTACAAAATTTTTGCTATGAATAGCAGCAACCATTCCAGGTAAACCGTGTATATCTGGTTTTGCACCAGTTTCATTTATAAGTTTTAAGAAATTATCTAATGTTTCAAAATCACAGTATTTCCCCGGAAATTTGATTGTATTTATATATCTGCTTTTTAACAAAATTTTATATAATTTATCAAATCTATTTTTTGGTTCTTCCAGCTCAGTTAAATAATTAATTCCTATATCCATATTTTTATCCTATCTTTATTCATCTAGTATTTTTTCTATTTGTTTCATAACATTATTAATATCTAATAATTTACTTCTTGTTTTTATTTTCTCATTAAGTCTTTCACGTAATTTAAAGTTTGTTAATACTTGTTTTAAACCTTTATATAATTCTTCAGTATCATTTGGTACAATTACTGCAGATTGTCCATTTTCTCCCAAAATCTCTTTTGTTCCAGGACATTCAGTTGTAACTATAGCCTTTTCTAGAATTGTTGCTTCAATTAAAGCAGAACTTAATCCTTCTATCCTAGAAGAACATACAAAAACATCTGAATTTTTTACATATTTGTATGGATTATTAGTATATCCTACAAAACTTACTGTATCTTTTAGATTGTTAGTACATACATAGTTTTCTAGTTTTTTACGTTCTATACCATCTCCTATAAACCATATTGTATGTAAAATTCCTTCTTGAATTAGTCTTTTATGTATTTCTAATAATCTATCATATCCCTTTTCTTTTACAAGTCTTCCAACAGTTGAGACTACTAAACCTTTATTATTTAATTTTTCCTCTATAGGTTCTTTTGACCTTTCTATTATGTCTATAGAATCAATTGGATTCATTTGAACAAATATATTTTCTGTTCTTCCTATTCTTTCTATAAATCTCTTTTTAACATCTCCTGAGACACATACTATTTTATCAAATTTATTATAACATTCTTTTTCTTCTTCTATATCTTTGAATACTTTTATTTTTGGAAGATTATTAATATCTGTATGTATCCATGCAATTTTTTTAGATTTTACATTATTTGAATTAGAAACAAATTTTGAAACTTTTCCCTCTAAAAAAGCTACTTCAATATCATAGTTTTCTTTGATTGCTTTTTTATACATTTCTTTTGGGAAATATCTTAATAATAGTAAATATCCTTTCCATATAAAATCCATAATTGATTTACTTAAATTATAAAATTTTGAATTTTTATTTTCTCTTTGTTTTTTGAAATAAGAATTAAATAAATATTTATATTTTACCCCTTCTATTTTCTTTAATTCTTCTATGTAAATTCCATCATTTACTAGTGCTAATACTGTTATATCATATTTTTCTTTATTTATATTTTTTAAAATATTTAATAATACTCTTTCTGCTCCACCTATTTGCAATGTATGTACTACAAATAATAGCTTTTTCATTTTTCCTCCTTGTATAATATATTTAGGGTTTAAAGTACCCTCAAAAAACTTTATATTATGTCACTTTCGTGATATAATTTTTACTATTAACACTGTGGACTCTTATTCCTCCTTGTAGTTTAACTACTTCAGATAGAATATTGCCACAGTTTTATTATTAATTGGTAATTAGTTAGATAAGTCTTTGAACTTTCATTTCGTGCAAGGTTACAAGTAATAAAACTAGTTGGGTGTTGTCACAGTTGTTGATAAATTTTATTACAGGAGGTAAACACTATGGTTTACATCGGCATTGATATTGCCAAATTTAAACACTTTGCATCTGTTGTTAGCTCAGATGGTAAAGTCATCGTAAAACCTTTTCCTTTTGAAAATTCTCGTCAAGGTTTTATGAAATTACTTGAAGAAATCGAAAATTTTCATGACTGCCTTATTGGTCTAGAATCTACTGGTCATTATGCTGAAAATCTTATCTTTTTCCTTTATCAGCGTGGTTACCAAATTGGCGTTATTAATCCAATTCAAACTGATGCTCTTCGTGATTCTAATATTAGAAAAACTAAAACTGATAAGATTGATACTTATCTAATTGTTCAATGTTTAATGCTTAACAAATATTCTCTTGTTACTTCACTAGATATTAATATTATTAAGCTTAGACGTCTTTCAAGATTTAGACTTGAAACAATTCAACAACAAACTAGAATTAAAACTCAATTAACATGTTGTTTGGATATCGTTTTTCCAGAACTTCCTAGTTTCTTTAAAGGTAATTTACACTTAAAAGTTTCTTATGCTTTGCTTGAAAAATACCCTTCTGCTAAAGCTATAGCTCATTGTAGAATTGATGGTTTAACCAATTTGTTATACAATAATTCTAAAGGACACTATAATCAAGACAAAGCTTTACAATTAAAGACTTTAGCAAAAGAAAGCATTGCTTTAGATAACCCTGCTATTGAATTACAAATACAATGTTTAATCAAGCAATTAAGATTGTATCAAGAACAAATTAAAGATATTGATTTAAGCATTATGACACTAATGGAATTAATAAATTCACCTATTCTTACTATTCCTGGTGTTGGTTATACTTTAGGTGCTATGATTATTAGCGAAATTGGTGATATCAAAAAATTTAGCAACCCTTCTAAATTGCTAGCATTTGCTGGTTTAGATCCAGTTGTTAAACAATCTGGGAATTTTCAGTCTGACAGTATGAAAATTTCTAAACGTGGCTCTACTTACCTTCGCTATGCAATCTATAGAGTTGCTTTTATTATTATATACAATAATGAAACTTTTCACAACTATTATATTGCAAAACGTTCTCAAGGTAAAAGTCATAGAGTAGCATTAGGTCATGTTTGTAATAAATTAGTTAGAATTATCTTCAAGATTTTAACTGATAACACATCTTTTAATTTAAGCTAACAATAAAATTTTCAAAGTACATATTTACATTATTTAACAGTTTTAAAAATTAGATTTTGAAACTGTTATTAGTCATGCAAATTTTTATCTAACAAAATTTTTTAGAAAAACTATTGACAATTAATAGTTAGTCTATCTATCAATTGCAACACAAGTTGGTGATTCTGTTTCTTCACTATTTTTAAATTCTAATTTTCCACTTTTCTTATCTCTTCTAAAAATTGATATTTTATTATCATCACTATTGGCTACAAGAACATAATTTTCTGCTTTATCTAATTCTAAATCTCGCGGTAGGTCTCCTCCGCAGTTTATGTTTTGTACCATTTCTGCTTTATTATTTTTTATCTTAAATACACTAATACTATTATGTCCTCTTATTGTTGTATAAATGTTTTTAAAGTCTTTTGTTACTTTTATTGCACATCCTGTATAATTATCTTTTATTTTGATATTTTGGGGTAATAATGACTTTACATCCAAAATTTCTAGCTTGTTGTTTTTGAATCTTATAGTATACAATTCACAGCTTTTTTCTGTTATTAAATAAATTATATTTTTACATATTGCAATATGGCGTGGCTCTGTATTATTTTTAAATTTTAATCTATCTACTTCTTTGATTATATTGTTTTTTATTTCATAAACAATCAGTAAATCTGCTCCTAAATCTACAACACAAAAAAACTTGCCATTTGAGGCTACTTTTATGCAATGAGCATGAGATTTTTTCTTGTTTTCGATTTTATGATATATTGGGTTTCCAATTGTTCCATTCGCGTTTATCTTAAATATTGTATAATATCCATCTATATAATTGCTAACAAATAGCAAATTGTTTTTTGGTGCAATTTCTATATGACACGGTCCTTTACCATATGACAAGTTTTTTTCTATGTATTTTAGTCCATTTTGTTCTCTTTGATATTCTACAATTATTCCATCTTCTTTTTCAACTACAGAATATAAATATTTTTTATTTAAAGCTAAATATGTGCATCTTTCAAATACTCTAGTTTGGCTTTTTTCTTCACTATCTGCTTTTATAAGCTCTCCGTTTTTGAATTTATATTTGTATATTCCATTTGTTGAAGTGTTACCTATATAAACATCCTGTGTTTTCATCTATAAATGGTTCCTCTCTATTACTTATTTCATGCACTTTTCCCTTTTATTCTTCTTTTACTTTTTATATACAAAATTTTACATAATTCACTTTTTTATTATAGCATAAAATTAACATAATGGCAAGATATTTTTATAAAATTAAGACATACACTTATCACTAAAAATAGTACAAATGCAAACATTATTTTAAATATTCTATTGCATTAGCTAGTACTTCTATAGTATAATGGGTTTGGAGGTATGTACTATGAAAAATGAAAAAATATTACCATTTGCTAATGAAACAAAAAAACTAAAGAATGATTTTAAAAATATAATTGACGAAATGGATGATGAAACTTTTCTTGATATGATGTTTTTCCTTATAAGTAGTGGATTTGAGGAAGACTTCGATGAAGAGTTTGATGAAGAACTTGAAAATGATCTTGAAGATTATGAAAGTCCATTTTCAGGTGAAATGGTTAATTTTAAATGCCATGACTGCAACAAAATCAGTGCATATCCTATTGAAATTGTTAATAACATATATGAATTAACCAAAAAAGAACCTCAAGTTGAATGTTTTCATTGTGAGAATGAAAATACGTCTCCGATTCACTACAAGGCTCCTGATGGTAAAGTATTTGAAAATTAGAGTTCATAAAAATCTTTTTGCCAAGCTGACTTCGCGTCTGCTTGGCTATTTCTTTAAGTATAAGAATAAACGAAATATTTTAATAGGAATTTTATATAACAACACAAAAAAATTCTCAGTTTTTTTACTGAGAATTCTTTTTTTATATTTTTGTCATCAAGGTACGTCCCTTGTGGCATCTATATCTCCTATTTTTAAATTCACTGCCTCTGATACTCTTAATCCACTTCCATATATCATCATAAAGATCGTTTTATACATGTAGTTTTCACAAGCATTAAAAAAAGTGCTTAACTCTTCTTTTGTTAGCACATCTTTCATTTTTCTTCTTTTCCTATACATTGGTAATTGTTTCTTGTTTATTAATTTATCTAGTGTTACTTCGTATATGAATCTTATCACAGAATTGTAGTAATTTACGCTTCGTTCCGATAACTTTCGTTCTTCTCTTAAGTATTTTAGTAAAAAGTTTCTTAATTCTTCTATTGTTACTTCTTCCAGTGGTTTTCTAAAATATTTTATTATATCTTTTGTTTTTCCTAAATAACTTTCTTCTGTCCAATGTGAAAATCCTCGCATTTTCATGTCTTCTTTCATTTTGCTTATTATTTGTTCATTTGTCATAAAAAAATACCTCCTGTTTAATATATTTGTAACTTTCGGGTTACATAATCTATATTATACACGAGGTTTTATATTTTTTCAATTTTATTCATTCGTTCCATAGCGAGGTACGAGCTATTTAGTACTTAGTACAGTACATTAAAAAGGAATGGGATTTAGAAAGATAAAAAGGCCATCCATGTGATGGTCTTTAAGTTCTCTTATTTATATTCAATTTATTAGTTTACACTTAATGAATATGCTGTTCCCTCGCCAGAAGTTATTGATACATTTTCGTTTAAAATTATTACAGGTCTAAAAGCAATTGGTGTTCCATCTGATGAATTATTACTTCTATAATATCCATGTGAATCAACATTACCTCTAGATATTTTATATATATTAAAACTTGCGGTGTTTTTTTTCAACATATAAGCAACGAGATGATAATAAATAAGTATTATAAACACCTTCACCATTATTTATAAATATCTCATAATATGTTTTATTATCAAAATCATCTTCGTTCATCTGTTTATACCAATGTTCATGTTGTATTGTTATATTTTCTTTTGCTTCATTTACAACTTCATCTACTAAAGTATTTTGTTCGCTTCTGTTTAAAGTTCCTTCTGTATATTCATTGTCTATTTTTACAGCTTTTTCATATTGAAGTATATTAGGATAATATTTATAACCAGCATCAATATAAGTTTTTATTGTTTCATATTTTACAGAATTTCCTTGTTGAATAGTTTAATTTTGAGTGTAATCATATTTGCTATCTTTATCGTCAGCCATACAACCATTAATCTTGTATTATTATCTTAGTGTTATTATCTTTTAATTTATTTAACATATCTATTGATGTTTCACTAGTTTTTAATATTGTTAATCCTTTTCCATTTGTACAAGCATTATAAAAACAGGAATCGTAGTCAACCATACCATTTGATGTCATGCTTCCATTAATGTTAGCATTTATTTGTATTTCTCCTTCTAGATTTGAACATTCATAAAAAGTAAAAGCCAATGTTTTTACTTTTTGTGGAATAATACTTGGCGGAGTAACAAGTGAAGTACATAATTGAAAAGTTCCATGCATATTTTCTACGCTTTGAGGTATTTCTGGAGCTTTAGTAATAGAAGAACATCTAGAAAAAGTTGTCTGCATATTGGTTACTTTATTTGATAGTATTTTGGGAGCATTTAATAATGAAGTACAATTTTGAAATGTGCCTTGTAGATTTTGTACATTACTAGGAATATCTGGAACATTTTCTAACATTAAACATCCATAAAAAGTATCTTTCATATTTTCAACATTTTCAGGTAGGTTCTCTACATTAATTAATTCACTACAATAAGCAAAAGAACCACTCATATCTGTAATATTATCTGGTAATCTACTTGTACTAGTTAACTTAGCACATTCATTAAAAGTATAAGCTAATATTTCTACACTATCTGGAATTTTAGGCATTTCTAATAAATTAGAACATCCATAAAAGGTACTAGTCATATCTTTTACTGTATTAGGTATTTCCGGAGGTATTTCTAAATTATAACATCTTCCAAATGTACCATTCATAATAGTCACACCATATGGAATTACAGGTGCATTTCTTACGTCAGTGTCACAAAATGTTCCTGTTAAATTTGTAACTGTATTTGGAATCTCAGGGGCGATGGTTAAAGAAGTTATTCCTCTGAATAATTGTGTTAAATCTGTTACCGCAATCCAAATTTCATCACTCTCTATATATAAATACTGTGGTATTGTTCCTTTTATTGCTCCATCTACAATATCTACATTTCCATCATAATCTTCATCTGCTATATATCCTGACGTAAGAACTGTGTCGTTTAGTGCATCTTCATCATTTAACGCATATGTTTTGTTATCTAATAGCATACATTCCCAGAAATTCATGTTAACTTGATTTCCTTCAGAATCTAAACCAATTACACTTCTATTATCAGTATCTTGACCTATTAATGTGGGATCTATATCAGTAAAGTTATTTAATGTGTTTCCCATTTTACTTTCTCCCAAATACTCAACACTATAATCACTCATTACACGATATTCTTCATTTTTATCTAAATCAAATATTATATATTTATCCCATTGTACTACTAAAACATTTTCTCCTTGCTCATTTAATTCATCTTGCAATTCTTGCGATGTTTTTTCTTCACTTTCTCCTGTATATTGATTTATTATGCTTTCTGTAGCTAACAATTTTATTTTTTCTTCTAATGCCGATTCTTCTGTTTTATTCTTTGCATCTTGTGCTCTTGTTAATATTCCATTCTCTCCTGTTAAAGTTGCAATACTCACTCCAGCTAGAATTAGCAAAACTATTATTGTTACTACTAATGCTATTAATGTGATACCTCTTTCTCTTTGTAAAATTTTGCTTTTGTTTTCTAAATACATTTTTTGTTCCTCCCATTTCTTTTGTTTTTGTCTTTAAGTATCTAACTTAAAGAAATAAAAAAATGTCGAAACTATATAAATTTCAACATTTTTAATTTTAAATTTAAATTGATTTTTATTAAATTTTAATTTTTTGTTTTATATTTTTTAAGTGAAAAGTATTGATTTTTAAATATTTTATTGATATTATTGTTTTGTTAATTGTTTCTTTAAGTTAGATAATTAATGATAAAAGTGCCAAAAAAGAACCGGTCCCAATTGGCACAATTGCCAAAATGGCAAAAAAGAACCGGCACCAAATGCCAAAATGGCAAAAAAGAACCGGCACCAAATGCCAAAATGACAAAAGAGAACCGGCACCAATTGCTATATGTTTTTCTCAACTAGTGGCAAAATTTGTTTCTTTCTTGAAACAACACCTGGCATTACTGCAATATTATCTTTAATTTCATATGTCTTTGAAATTGCATCAACTCTATCTCCCAATACTATTGCTTTTGAGTTACTATTTACAATATCTGTTATAACAAATACAAATAAACTTAATCCTTTTGCAAGAATTTCTTTATTCATTTCTTCTTCTATTTTAGCTTTTCTTTTTAATACATCTGGTATGCTTACAGTATTTACTTGTGCTATTATATATTTTACATCTTCTTTTTCAATTTTCTTAGCATCTAATCTAATTAATTCATCTTCTGTGTATTTATCTAGATTTGTTCCTGCTTTTAACATTTCAAGTCCATATTTTTCAACATCTATATTAGCAATTTTAGCTAATTCTTTTACTGTTTTTGCATCTTTTTCTGTTGTTGTAGGTGATTTTAATAACAATGTATCTGATATTATTGCACTTAACATTAACCCTGCCATTTGTGGTTCTATTTTTACATTATTTAATGTGTATAATTCATATAATAATGTTGATGTACATCCTACTGGTTGTGCATAGTAAAATAATGGTTCTGATGTTTTAAAATTGTTTATTCTATGATGATCAATAACTGTATCTATTTTTGCATTTTCTATTCCATCAACTGTTTGAGTAAATTCATTATGATCTACCATTATAACAGTTTGTCCTTCTTCTACTTTTTCTATTAATTGTGGTTCTTTTGCTCCAAAATATTTTAAAGCAAATTTAGTTTCCTCATTTATTTCTCCTAATCTACAAGGTATTACTTCTTCTCCTCTTACTTTTGTTTGTAGGTCTGCCATAACTATTGCTGAGCAGATTGAATCTGTGTCTGGATTTTTATGTCCGAATACTATTACATTTTCCATTTTTACATTTCCTTTCTTTTTTTATTTTTTTGTAGCTTGTTTTAAGATTTCTTGTAATTCATTTTTATCAAAATTGTAGATTTTATTACAAAATTGACATTTGATTTCTGCTTTTTCATCTTCTTCTATCAATTCTTCAAGTTGTTTTTTTCCTAGTGTCATTAGGCTTTCAGCAAATCTATCTTTACTACAACCACACTCATATACTGGTTCAGTTGAAGCATCTATCACTTTTACTTTTTTATCTCCTGTTATTTTTTGTGCAATTTCATTTAAAGTTAAATTATTATCTAACATTTTAGACATCGCACCTGCTTGAAATATTGCTTGTTCTACTTTTGAAATTTGTTCTTCAGTTGCATCTGGCATAGGTGTAATAATATATCCTCCACTTGAACGAACTCCATTTTTGTCAACTAAAACACCTAATGCTACTGCTGTTTGCTTTTGTTCTGATGTTTGAAAATAATTTGCAAAATCCTCTGCTATTTCTCCTGAAGTTAATGGACTTATGCCTATATATGGTTCTTTAAGTCCAATGTCTTTTATTACATTGATAAATCCTTGTGTTCCTACTGCTCCTCCAACATCTAGTTTTTCAAATTCATTTAATGGCAAATCTACATGTGGTTCTGCAACATATGCTTTAACATGTGGAAAATTGTCTGATACTGATACTATTTTTCCAATTGGTCCATTTCCCTTAATTTGAATTGTCAATTTATCAGTTTTATTTTTCATTTCTGATCCCATTAATGCTGTTATTGTTAATACTCTTCCAAGTACTGCTGTTGACAATGGACTTAAATCATGTAATTTTCTTGCTTCTTCAACTAGGTTTGTTGTTGATGCACAAGTAACTGATATCTTTCCATCATATGCTAAAAATTTTATTATTTGGTCTTTCATTCTATCACTTTCCTTAATCTACTGTTTTGTTACATCTTGTTTTTCTTCTACTTCTTTTTGCTCATCTTTTTCTTTTATAAAATTCCTATATCCAATTGCTACTGCTGCTATTATCATTAATAAAAATGATAATGCTTTCCAAATTCCACTATCTAATAATATTATTGCAAACATTCCAAGTGAAGCACTTAGTCCATATAATATTAAAACTGCTTGTTTTTGTGTAAAACCTTTTTCTACTAATCTATGATGTAAATGTCCTTTGTCTGGTTTAAATACAGCTTTTATAGATTTTCCTTTAGCAAGTCTTCTAACTATAGCAAACATTACATCAAAAATTGGTAGTCCTAATACTATGACAGGTAAAACTATAACTGCTATTGTATATGTTTTAGCTACTCCGAGAATAGATACTACGGCTAACATAAATCCTAAAAAGTTTGAACCTGCATCACCTATAAATGTTTTTGCTGGTGAAAAATTATATGGTAAAAATCCTACTAATGCACCACTCATTGCAGTAACTATTACTGTTGCAATCATAGGTGAACCACTCATTAAAAATATTATTAATAATGATATGCATGATATCAGTGAAATTCCTGATGATAATCCATCTAATCCATCTATTAGATTAATTGCATTTGTTACTCCAACTATCCACAAAACTGTAACAACTGTGGAAACAGCTTCATTTAATCCAATTCTATATAAAAATGGTATGTCTAAATGTTCAATTTGTGTTCCAAATGCTACTACTATTATTGCCGCAACCACTTGTCCTAGTAGCTCTTGCCAAGGTTTTAATGTTTTTATATCATCTATTATTCCTGTTATTGCAATAACTAAAATTCCTAGAAAAACACCAAGTAATTTTTTTCCATATTCTTGCTCAGTAAATAAATCCAAACTGCCCTCTATACTCATTACAACTATTAGATATGTTATGGAAACAATAAAGCCTAGTATTACTGCTGGTCCTCCAAATTTAGGCATTTTTTTAGTATGCATTCTTCTTTTGTCTTTAGGTATATCTACTGCTCCTATTTTATTAGCTATTTTTATAGTATATGGTGTTGCCATAAATGATACTATAAATGCTAATATAAAAGCTATTGCTATGTTTCCCCACATTTATTGCATAACCTCCATTATTTCATATTTTCTTTTTCTATTTCTTTTATTATATCAACTCTATCTTTATGTCTTCCTCCTGCAAATTCTGTTGCAAGCCATGCTCTTACAACTCTTATTGCTTCATTTGTATCTATATAGTCAGCTCCTAATGCTAAAACATTGCTATCATTGTGCATTCTAGAAAATTTTGCTTCTTCTTCATTTTCACATTTTGCACATCTAATTCCTTTAAATTTATTTGCTACTATACTCATTCCAATTCCAGATCTACAAATTAATATTCCTTGATTACATTCTTTGTTTTGCATTTTTTGACATACTGCTTTTGCTATATCTGGATAGTCTACACTTTCTTCTGAGTTTGTCCCGCAATCTACATATCTTATATCTTTTTCTTCTAAATATTTTTTTATTTCTTCTTTTAATTTATAACCTCCATGGTCACTACCTATTGCTATCATTTGAACACTACCTTTCTTTGTAACTTTTCTATAATAATATAACATAATATTACCTTAAGTGCAAGATTTTTACAAAAAAGAAATAATTTTCATGCTCAAGTCTGTCAATAGTTTTTGAAGATGTCCTAAAATTTTTTAAACATTAACGGGAAATT
>ERZ1643249.823-NODE-823-length-33006-cov-6.835604_pt1 | contig 33006 bp, 44 predicted proteins | sample MGYA00579263_ERZ1643249 | MGnify/ENA primary metagenome ERZ1643249 (study PRJEB29033, sample SAMEA4952264) | chicken gut metagenome | biome: Broiler Chicken; feature: Gastrointestinal Tract; material: Caecum | place: Ireland | collected 2018 | study: Broiler...
TCTCTTATTTTTACCTATATCTTAGACATGTAACTATATGTCTTTTTTATTTAAACGCCTTAAAATCGATTTTAGAGCCTCGTTTTTTCAAACACATAAGTAAAACGAATTATTTAATTCATTATGTATGTTATATTATCATCTTTACTTATAAATGTCAATAGTATTATGCAATTTTTACTTTGTTTTTTTCAAATTCAATATTATTTTTATCTAAAAACTTTAAATTTGGTTCTATTGGATTATTTTTTCTTGATTCATTATATTCACTTAAAATTTGATGATAAGTATCAGTTACTAAAGATTTTCTTAAGTTTTCTTCATCAGTTTCTGACTCACTTTTTCGAGGATATATAAAATGATATGTATACGCATAAAATTCTAAACTTCTTAATATTAGATCTACTTGACAATCTAATAATTCTATTTTATTTTTTCTTATATTTTCAGTATTGAAATTTAATTTCATTGAACCTCCTATTCCCTACGCTGCAATTTCTTTAATTCTATCATTATTTAGCGGATTACTATTAACTGCTTTTTTTACATCTTCATTTTCTATATGCATATATATTTCTGTTGTGTCTAGTCTTGCATGACCAAGAAATTTTTTAGTTATTAATATGTCTTTTGTTGATTTATATAAATAAGTTGCTGATGTATGTCTTAAGCTATGGGTAGTGAAATTGTATTCCTTTAAACCTGCTAATTCATAAGCCTTCTTGCATATTTTTTCTATATTATGTATTGAAATTCTTTTATTTCTATTATCAAAAAATAAAGGTTCATTTATTTTAATAACTTTTCTTGTTTCTAAATATTTTTTTATTGATTTTATTGTGATTTTATTTAAATAAACAGTTCGCTCTTTATTTCCCTTACCCACAACAGATATAGATTTATTATTAAAATCTATATCTTTAATATCAATGTTTGCTAGTTCAGATAAACGTAATCCACAATTAAGAAATAAAATAATAATTGTATTATCCCTAATATAATTTCTTGAATTAGATATATTGAATATTTGTTGTAATCTTTTAGCATCATTAAGTTTTAAATATTTTGGTAATCTATCAGTTTTTTCTATATGGGGAATATTTTTAGTTGGATTTTCTCTGTTGTAGAAAGCAGGATAATGACTAAACAACCATTTATAAAAAGTCTTGATAGATGATACTTTCCTTTGTCTTGTTCTAAAACAATTATTTCTTTCATAATTCAAATATACTAAAAAAGCTATGATATAACTTTCTTTTACAGAAGCTAGGATAAATACATTTATATCTTGTGTCTTAATTTTTAAATTTAAATATTTAATTAGAAATTTAAAAAACAATAATAAGTCAGAATTATATTCTCTGATTGTTCCTTCCGAATAGTTTTTAAATATAACTAAATAACTCAAAAAATCATTTAATATTTTTGGATTCTCTATATTCATTATATACCTCCTTGTGCGTTGTACTACTACGCACAAGTCAACATAATAACACAAATAAATCTATTTGTCAAATTTTACCATATTTTCGACAGATTTCGACAGACTTTTTATTTCAACAAATATATAATAAAAATAACTAGTAAGTTCTAGTTACCAGTTATTTAAATAATTTTTTAAATTGTTTAAATCAATGTCTAATATTACAGAGATGGCTGCTATTTCAAAGTCCTTAACAAGTAATTGATTTTTTTCAATTAGTAGTAACTCATCTCTGTTAATATAGACACTATATAGCTCTAGCCTTCTTGATAATTCAGTCTTACTCATTCTCTTCTTTTCTCTTGCTTCCTTTATCAATGCTCCAGCTATATTTCTCTTATTATTGTATTGTTTTAGCATAATATAACATTTACCACCAACTTTCATTACAAATTAACTTATATATATTGATTTTATTACAAAATATGGTATACTATCCGTAGTTGAACTACGGAGTATGAAGAATTTATAAAAAAACGGAGGAAAATAAATGATAACAGAAGAAGAATTTGAAAAAATTAAAGAAGATTACCATTCAGGTTTATTGCAACTTGGCATTGATTTAGCAACTGTAAGAAAAGACATGAATATGGCTGGAAACAAAATTTCAATTTTCTGGAGCGCAAGTTTTACAATAGCAATGTTTCTATCATATGTTGTTGGAATATTTTGTATAGGTGGTTGGGGAATCTTATACGGTATAGTCTTTTCTATAATACTCTCATCTTACATAGGTAGTTGTTCAATAAATTTAACAACTAATAAACAACTAATATTTGTTATAAGTATAATAGGTGCAATAGTTGCTTTTTTCTTCCCATTAAAGATAACTATATTATTAGTATTTACTTTTTTTAATTTTATATCCGTATATTTATATTATATTTATATAAAACAAGAAGCAATTAAATTAATGCTAAGCCATATAGAACTTTTAGAGGGATATTTGCAAGATGGAGTAGTTGTTCTAAAATATAAATAATATGAGGTATAAATATGGATATTTTAGTTAGAATTATTATTATGATTGGTTGTAGTATATTTATTCCCTATATTGGAAATTTATTATATTCACGATTATCAGAAATAAATTTCAAAGAACTAACTAAACAAGAAAAAATTGATATGATTCCAACTCGGTTTATTATACGTCTTTTTTCTTAATTGGTTTATTATAACTCCTTCTATTGTTTTATTCGAATGCTTCAAATATATTATCAATATTTTTTAATATAAAGAAACTGAAAATGAGAGCTAATTTACAACTCTCATTTTTTCATTTATATATTTATCTAGTATAATGCTTTCTTGTAATATTTTTTCATAACTTGCATCGTTTTCGATCAATTTCGCAAGTTTTCTTTTGTGATAATTAAGTAATAAATCTAACATAGTTATCACCTCTAAAGCAATTATAACATATTATGTTAAGTTTATTTGTCGAAGGATGTCGAGCATAAAAAAAGAACTATTGCTAGTTCTTCTTTTACATACAGTATTTCATTATTAGTTCTAGAATTTCTTTATTGCTTATATTCTCTCTTTCATTTTTTGAATATATTGTTAATAAATAAATTTTCCCATCTTCTTTCTCTGCATAGCATATCAGTCTATATCCTCCAGATTTGCCAATCTTTCTACTTAAACTTGCAATTCTTATTTTTATTGCAATATTGTTATTGTCTTTAAGACTCATCTGAATGACGTCTCCATTAAATTTTCCGTTCTTCTAAGTCCTCTAAAACTGGTTCTAAATCATCCCCTATATCTCTATTCTTTTTCCCCAATTTTTTCAGATCTTTTTCAAATCTTGGTGTTGGTATAACTTCATACTGCATTTCAATCTACTCCTTATTTTCTTTAATTTCTCTAAGAAGTTCTCTCCATTTTTTTGGCTTTATTTCCCCTTTTTTTATCAAATTAACTTCTTTAAAACTTTCTTCAAGAGATTCATATACTGTACAATATCTCTTGTCGTCTTTGTCTTTTGTAAGCCTGTGTGTCAAACGAGCTATTGTATCCATATTTACTCCTCCTATCTTTCTCATATGTACACTTCCTTTCTTAGAAGTCATCTTAGCATATTCTAAAAAAGAAACATGTCAGATTTTATTTTAAATAAAATTTATCATATAAGAAATATATACAAAATACTACAAAAAGTAAATAAAAATGTTAAAAATGTAACATATTTTTAACATAATCGTAATATTTGTAATATCATTGTAACATATTTGTAATAAAAAGTCAATTTTTCAAAAAATATTTTATTCGGCTCAAAACTGACCTTCTAAAATCAATTTTAAGCCGTTTTTTATTTATCAAGAATAAACTTGTTATTTAATCACTATCTTCTGTCCTACATAGATTAGATTTGCATTAGCGATGTTGTTGTCCTTTACTAGCTTGCTTACTGTTGTCTTATACTTATAAGCTATACTAGATAGTGTATCACCGCTCTTTACAGTATAAGTTTTAGTAACATTTGCACCAAGTAACTGATTTACCTTAGCTTGAACTTGGTCATATTCGTATCCTTCTGCTTCAAGTTTCTTCTTTCTATTTTCTCCATTACCATAATCTCCTGCAATTACATCTTTAGCTACTTCAGTAATAGATTTTTTCTTACTTTGCTCTGATAATATTTCATTTACTCTATTTTGAATTTCATTATAATCATATCCTGCTTTCTCTAATTTAGATTTTCTAGTATCTCCATTACTCCATTTTCCATCTATAACTTCTTGTGCAATTTCATCAGTAGATTTTTTATCACTAGTATCTACAGAACCAGACTCTTTTATAATATTTTCATTGTATAAATAATTAACATCACAGTTTCCAGATACTCCATTTACACTACCATCACTTGCATATTGCCATATATCATATTTACCGGTATATTCACATTTTTTATAGTATTGTGCTACCCAAACTGATATATCTTTGTCAAAATCGTTTGGATTTAGTTCATTTTTTAACCAATTAACATTTGCATAAACGCCAGATTGATAACCTTTACTTTTAATAATTTTAGCAAATTCGTTACATTGATTTGTTAGTGTTACTTTTGTTTCTCCCTGAATATCTTTGTCTTCCATGTCTAAATAAATAGGCATGTCCAATTTTTTATTTCCTAATTTTTCTATAGCCCACTCTATACCTTTCTTTTGTGTATCTATAGTGTTACAATAGTTATATATGTATGCACCTACTTTTACACCTTGTGCTCTTGCATTTTTATAGTTTGTTTCAAATTTACTATCTTTATAATTTGTATCATAATCATATATGTTTGCTAGTTTTAAAATTGCAAACTCTATTCCATCTGCTTTTACCTTGTCCCAGTTAATTGAGCCTTGAAACTCCGATACGTCTATTCCTTTTATTGCCATAATTATTCCTCCTTATTATTTTGTTTGATTATTTGATTTACATATACAGATACTGCTGCTACCAATACACCTTGTATAATTGCTGTAAAAATTGCTATTAATATTTCTTGATATATACTTATTTGTGTAGTAGCAACAATATAAATAGCAGAAATTCCTATTCCTAATACACCTAATATCACAGGGATATACTTGTCCTTTATAAGTTCTGTATTTTTTATTCCCATTCCGATATAATATAAAACTAAAGCAACTACAAGTAACTCTGGTTTTATATATTCTTTTAATAATTCAATTAAATTCATAATTTATACCTCCTCTACTTCATTACCTGTATAAGTCCCTTCTATTCCACATATAACTTCTCCTGATTTAAGCTTATCCGCTGTCAGACCTATAATCTGAGCCAACAACTCATTAGTAATATGTACTTCTACTATTGAACCAACTTCATATAATTTAGATTGTGTATTCGCATTAGTGAAAAACTTATACCCAATATCATTATCTGCTTCTCCGCTTGTTATATTTTCCAAACCATAATCTCCATTTTGTATTGCGGTATCCGGTTCATTTCCTTCATATGTACCCACTATATTAAAAACACTTACATTTTTTTTAATATTTCCAGGTAAAATTTTAGTGTTTTTTTCTAGTAAAATTGATTCTAAATTTGTTTTCAAAACTGACATGATTTACCTCCTTAATATACTATTATTCTACTGTTAACTGTATCTACTAGACCAACACTGTCGTCTATTGTATTTATTACTGGAATAAAATTATTAACAAGATTATTTTCAGAATCATAAACTTCCAAATAATATATATCATAATCGGCATTATCGGCAGTAGATTGTCCTGTGCTTCCTAACCATATATTATTTCCAGCAGATGATTTAAATTTTAATGTTGCTTCTGTTGGATTTGTTGGAACTCTATCTATATTACTTGTCATATTAGATTTATTTAAGTTATTAGAAGAATTATATCTGCAAAGATAAGTATTACTTGCAGTAGTACCTATATAAGCTTCATAAGCACTAACTGAATTATCTTTAAATTTTAATTTATATGTATATGACAAATTTACTTTTATGCCTAGATCAATTTTCTTACTACTATTAATATGTAACACTTCTGTTGGAATGTAATTATTATAATAAGAACCCAATATTTGATGTGAAATAATCAAACAATCATCATAATCTTCTTGAGATTGTGGATATGCAGCTATAGTTCCTCCATTTGTATATCCAGCCGGAATATTTTGTTGTGATGTACTAAATCCATAATTCAATTGTCCGTTATCAGGCATGTTCCCAGTAATTTTTTCATTGTTTACATACGCTGTTTTAGAACTTATTATGTCATTTACTGTTGCTGTAGCATCACTTGTATCTTTTCCTTTTCTAATAAAATCAATCATTATTCTACTCCTTTTACAACTAATTGAATTTTTGTATTATCTTCAGTCGCCGTTACGTTCAAATTAGAAACTTGTATATTTAATGGTAATTCTAATGCTAAGTTTGCACCGACCTTTAAAGTGTTTTCTCCAATCTGAACACTAACGTCAGACGTATCTGAATAGTTTGCAATCATTATGCTTGTTATTTTCTTATTGATTACCTTGCTTGTTGCAGTTGTACCTATATTTAGAATTTCAGATAGCAGTGTTATTTCCTTGTCGGATGTTTGCTCTATCATCCCCTCTATTTTCATCTTCAAAGCTCCATCTTCATCTACAAAGACATTTTGTAAATTTCCTTTTTCATCAATACCTTTTAACATTTTATACCTCCTAGAATTTATAATTTATAGTAAATAACAAGGAAATAATCCCTCCTTTCTACAATAATCCTTTTATTTTAGCTTCCTCCCATTTATCATGTATGTAACTATTCTGTTCTAAATCATTCGTGTAATGATCGTACATTTCATATGCCAGTCTTATCTGTTCGTCATCTTTTTCTACACCATTTTCAATATCAGACAAAAAATCTATTATGTGTAATTTGCAAATTAAAATATCTAAAGTATCAATTTTTTTGTTTACGTTATTGTCAAGCCACATTTTTAATACTTTCTTTAATGCTGTTATGATTGCAGTTAAGGCTGTTATGAATGCGCCTAAACTTAATACCACACTAACTATATCAATAGACATTTTCAATTTCTCCTTTTATTTCTTCTATTTGTTTCTTATTATCTATAATCATATTTTCAACTTGCTTCCAGTGGTCGTTTCCTGAATCCTTACGTTGTTCATAATCTATAGTTTGCCATATAGTATAAATAATATTTACAAGTAACATTGTAATTATAATTACTAACAATATAATATTTTGCTTCATGCTTTTATCCATATTATTGTCCTCCTCTAATTAATTGATTTTGGTATTTCTGTATAATTTGTTTTTTAGCTGCATCTTTTACTTTGTTTTTTAATTTTTCAAGATACTCTTCACTATATAACCCCTGCCTTTCATATTGTTTATATAGCGTATAGGCAGTATTCATGTATTCTTGTTTCATATCTTCCGTTAAATTTAAAGTTAATCCATTATAACTTAATGTACTTCTACTAGGATAGAACTCCAAAGCCTCTAGATTATCAGTATTTTCCGTGTAAATTGGTTCTTTTCCCAATGCTTGTCTTGCCACATCTGTTTTCTGTTCCTGCAATGGTCTTATCGCATCAGCTTTTTCTGCGCCAGACATTGTTAAATCTTGTTTAATAGCTTTAATTTGTTTGTTTAAAGCAGATAACTTACTTATTCCAGCCTTAATATTTTCAAGCTCTGCGTTCTCTTCTTCTGTAATAGTTCCACCATTTAACTTCTTAGTAAGTTCCTCTTCCCTACTATAAATTTCATCTACAGAAGAAGAATTTTCATTTACATTTACCACAAATCTTTTACCAACCGCATTATCTTCTGCCCCCATCGCCGGTTCTTCGGCCGACCAACCTAATTTAGCCGATATCCAATCTATTACATTAGTTACCTGCGTTCCAAGACCTCCGAAATATCCACTAATCAGATTATCAATCTTTGCAGGAGAATAGTTAAATATCTGACCAAGCCATATAGCAAGTTGTGAAGTATAATCGTAATATTGCTGTTCATCTGGTAAATCTAAGTCCCAGCTCTTTACTATGTCTGTGTTATAATAAAAATCTTTATTTATAGCATTTTCTACTACAGGACCAATAGCATTTGGCACTAATCCAGAAACACTATCTGCTGGCATATTATCCATTATTGCATTTATTGACCAGTTTACAAGCCTCTCCCCTTCTTTGCCTTCTTCAATATTTCCTGTTACCAAATCCTGTACATATTCTACAAGATTTATAATGCTTCTAAGAATACCTTGTGGTTTCTTTATAGTTAGTACAGTATCTCCTATTTTTAATACAAAGTTATCATCTTTTTTACGCTGATTTAATTCCTCTATTTCATCATCATCATATCCTATGGCTTTGATTGCCATAGCCACAGTTAATAATATAGCGATTCTTGCTGCAGTCCTTTTTGGATTTGCCTTTACTTTTTCAACAAAAGTATATGCACTTCCAACTCTAGCAGCTGAAAATGGTATTAATTGATTTATCTCTCTCATTACAATACCAGTTCTTCCGAAATCTTGTGTTGCATCTCTTGACTCTATTGCCGCTTTTATTCTAGCATCTAATTCGCTTCCACTTTTATTCTTGTATGCTTCATAGTTTCTTTCAAAAACCCTAAATCTTGTAGAACTTTCTGATAATTCTGGTATGTAAGTTAGTAAATCCATTAGTCTTTTTAGAGGTTTAAAAGAATCTTTTATTCCTAAAGATTTACTATTTGTCCCATATATGTCTTCCATTATCTCCTGCGTCGATTTCCTGTACTGAGACATTCTAGTAGAAGAACTTGCACCAGTTTGCTGATAAATATCATATAATCTGTTTATTCTCTCTACATATTCAGGAACATATTTGTTTAAGAAGTTTCTAACAGTTTTATTCGTAGCACCAAGTACATCTAAAACTCCTAAAACATTATCTACTACAGGAATAAATCCAGCTTCCGAATAGATAGTGGCTTGTACTGTATCTGATATCATATTAGGAATTGCAAATCCAACATTAGCCATTGTCGCTCCATATCTTAATGGCATATTAGCAGCTCTCATAATTTTTAAAAATGTACTGTTAGTATTTTTATCCATTCCCATAAGTGCATTAAATATGTCTGTAGAATCTTTATAAAATTGTAAATATTTTCTATTTCCTTGACTGTCAATGTAGTTTACAATATGACTTCCATCTTTTTCAGTAATAATATTATTGTTAGGTACAAATATGTCAATTGTCTTTTCTAGGTCTAAGTTTGAAGTATCAACACCTTGTCTTTTTAATTCTGCTTCCCAAATTGATAATTGTTCTGATCCAATTTTTTTTACAGGAGTAGATATTTCTTCAAAAATATTATTTTTCATGCCAGCTGTTTCGCCTTGTTCAGCTAAGGTTCTTAAAATATTATTGTTTTCAACCTGTTGTATAATATTAGCAGAATTTGCGACTATATTTTCTAATACATCCTTTATATCTAATTCACTGCCAGTTCTTTTATGTAAAATATCAGCTACTGCTCCTCTTCTACCTGTTTGATTTCCTCTTCCCTCAATCACTCTTTGGAATGGAACATAGAAAGCATTGCTTTCTCTTAAAGAATTTGCAGTTTCTTCATTAATTAGCCCATTGTCTATAGCATATTGCATAACACCGTCCAAAGTATCATATACAACCTGTGCAGCCTTTTGTATTTGTACATCATTATAAAATTGTTCTACCACTGCTTTAGAATCCATTGTTCTTATACCTGTTTTCAAACTCTTAGCTTTGTATTCTAAATCTCTTTTTGCTACTAAGAAAGCTCTTAAATCATTCCATCTTTGTGAGTCATTTCCAAGAATTTCTCCCAGCTTGTTTAGTCCTGGCATTAATCTGTTTCCATTTAAATCAATGTATCCGTTTGATATCATTGAAATAGCTTTATTGTTCACACCACTTGCAAGCCTTGTGAGTAAATATACATTTTGACTAGGACTAAGTTTAGCACCATTTGCAAGTCCATTTGCCATTTCTTTAATTGTATAGTCTCTGTCCCATATCCATTTAACTACATTTTCTTTTATCGAATTTGGAGTAACAGTCGACTTGTCAGTTTGCTCTCCTATACTCTGATTACTTAGTACTCTATTTCTAGGATTTTGATGTATATAATTATAGATTTGAGATTGCAAATTGCTCATGAATTTATTAAACTCAACATTTTGTTGTCTTTCTGCTTCTAATATTGAGTATGTTTGTGGGTAGTCTAATTTTGTTTGAGTTGGATTTATTGCATATTCTTTAACAAGTTCTGCAAAGCCCTCATCAAGCTGAATTGTTCTAGAGTCATCTTCATATCCTCCATGTTTTCTTACTGCATCTAATAATTCATTAGCAATAGATTCTTTATCTATTTTTATTCTATTTCCCAAGTCTAGAGCATGTCCCATTTCATGTAAAACATTGTCCATGTCCTTGTATTCTTTTACTCTAATAGAACCTGTTTTACTATTATATATCCCTCTAGCACGTTGTCTAAAATGACCTCTTTGAATTTTAGTTCCAAGAAAATCTTCTACCATTTTATTTATATCGCTTAATTTGGTTACAGGAATAGTATTATCAAAAGCTCCTGTACTTTCTATATTTCTAATTTCCTGCTCAATTCTTCTGTCAAAGCTATGCGCATATGTTTCTCCTTGTGAATTGTTCACTTCCATGAGATCTTTTAAATAGCTATTATCTTTTAAGTAATTTACAAAATCAGCATTTTTTTCGTACCTTCTTGCATCATAAGGCTCTGAGGTAGTATTTGTCCTTTCGTATCTAATATCTGGATTAGATGTAGGAGATTTATTAGTTAAGTTTTTGAATTGATTACTTTTAAATGTTATATAATCTGTTCCTAGTTTTGGCTCTCCATTGCTATAAATTCCTTCATCATAGACATTTTGTATGATAATCCCGTCAGCATTTATTTGACCTTCATCTATTGAGTCTGATATTGCTTGTACTAAATCAGCTGTAGATGTCCTTGTTTTTCCTTTCTCTTGCCATACAGAAGCTCCTTGTTCGTTTAAAAATTCTCTTATATTGTTAATTTCATTGATTTTGATATTATCAATATCTATCATAGACCATTTTTCTTTATTTGCGTCTATTATTATTGGATTTGTTATATTCAGATAACCTCTATATATTCCATTATTTCCAGTATAAGTATTGGCAACATCTTCTCTATTTGTATAGTAATTAACATTTCTTTTAAATTCTGTAAATCCAAAATCATTTGTTCCATGATACACAACTAATAGATTACCATTTTCATCTCTTACTTTACTGTCCTTAAAAAACTCTCTTTGAGCTTTAGTAAGCTTATTTCCTTGGTTATCATATTCAGCTGTTGTACTTGTTCGTTCGTATCTGATATCAGGATTAGATGTGGGTTTTTTATTATCAATTTTCTTAGCTTGATTTGAATCAAAAATTGCTACATTTTCAAACCAACCATCAGTATTTTCTGATAAGGCAAAGCCGTCATAACCATTTAGTTTCACCCAATTTACAAAAGCATCTGTTTCTCTAGGTTCAAAGTATCCGTTTTGGATATCTTCTATGTCAAATTTATCTAAATACTGTGGATAATTATCCTCTACATATTTTTTAAAACTTTTTAATTGAGCTTCATTTAGTTTGTAAAGAATTTTTCCATTAATATAAAACGGAGTAAGCTTTATGTTGTCTATTACAAATTCATCAGTTTTAAAACCATATATATAATCAGTAATATCTTGTCCGTTGTAAAAATAATTTCCTTCTTCATCAATCGTCATTTTTGTATTAGGTAATACATCTTCGAAAACTCCTGCATTTTCGGAAAAGAACATAACACCTAATTTTTTTTGTGTATCGTTGCTAATAGTATTGCTTTTATTCATGTCGAAAACAGTGAAATTATTATTTGTATTAGTAAAATGCCACATGACTTTTAATTTGCCATTTTCATCCCTAACATTACTATTTTTGAAAAAATCTTGTTGTTCTTTGCTTAACTGATTTCCTTGATTATCGTATTCTACTACATTATTTACTTTTTCACTTCTTGATGTATTATTTTTATTATTTTGCATAGACTTATTATTAGTAGAAGTATTACTTTTGACATTTTTTGCGGTCTGTGTTATACTTTTGCTAGAAGAATTAGATTTTCTTTCGCTGGAATATTGGATTCCACCGCTTGATTTATCTAATTCTTTTCTATTATATATTTGCTTAATGTTTCCAGACTCAAGATTTTTCTTTAAATAATTGCTTAATCCAATTTTGCCATATGTACTTTTAATTTTATTTACTGTAATATAATTATTATCTTTTTTATTTGCCAAAACAGGAACTATTATCCTATCATTATTCTTATCTTTAAATTGTGTAATTATAATATAATTATCTTTTCCATATTTGTTTTGATTATTATTTTGCCATTGATATATTGCAATTGGATTGTCGATATTGTCAATTACTTTCAAGAGCACTTCTTTTCCTAATCCGTGATAATTCTTATTCTTTACCTTTAATCCTCTAGACAAAGCCTCTTCTTTAGTAAAGATTGTAGTTCTTATATGGTCTTGCGTCATTATAACAGGTAAATCTTTTAACCCAGCTCTCTGCAATACGAGTGGAGTATTATCTAAAACTTTAATACTACGATTCCTATCAATTATACCTGATAGAACATTGTCAATATTGTTTAACAAATCATTACTTACATTTTTATAGCTATTATTTCGTTCTACATTCTTATTACTTCTTCTAAAAGCATAATTTGTCATCTCATTACTTAAATCGCCTCTAAATTCATTCTGACTTGTCTGAGCCATATTTATACTTGACAAATCCGCATTATTTATTGCATTATTTATTGCATTATTTATAATGTCTCGTATTTCTCCACCTGACAATGTTCTATTTGGTATTTGTTGTTGATATGTAACATTACCATTTCTATCAAAAGAATTGATATATGTAGTATTATCGTTTTCTTGTAGCTCTATATTTGGTATTCTCTTAGCAACAAATCTAAATATGTTACTTGTTTCTTCTCTATTATAAATGGCATTATCAGATATTTGAGTTACTAACTTTGTTACATCATCTAATCCATTATTTTTATTATTTGCGGCTGCATTAGGATTAGATATATAATTTTGTGTATTATTACCCAAATCGTCTGTAAATTGATTTTGAGGAGTCTGGTAAGTATTAGTGTTAGCATCTGTACTTACATTTGGATTGATATAAACATTTTCACTGTCATTCACATTATTCGAACGACTCTGAGCAATGTTCATCACATTTTCGTAACCACTTCTTACATTTCTATCTGCATTCATTTCACTTTGTATTTTACTAATTTCTTGATTGATCTCAATATTGGCCTGTGCTATTTTGTTATTGATATTATTAATTGTAGCATCATCTAGATTAATTATTTTTCTATCAAAGCTTGCTTGTGCCTCTATTAATGTCTGATATGGAGATGAATCTAGTAATAAACCAGCATTTCTATCAATTACATTATAAGAATTTTCTTGATTTTTAATGATAACAGGTGTTATTTTTACCTTTTTATTAGGGTTCTCTATTGTTTTTCCTCGTACAGATTGAATATTTGCAACACTACCATCTTGGTTAAAAGTAGCAGTATAAAATGTTTGCATATTTTCATTAGCTATAATTGCCTGCTGTGCGCCCTCTATAATTCCTTTTACATCTACCTTGCCACTATTTAAGGTATCAACTATTGCTTTATTATAATCATTACCGGTTGGATTGGCTTTGTTAACAACATTTTCAGCACTTGCGATACCTACAGATGCTCCTCCAAGTATAATAGCTGATAGTATTCCATCAACACCCGATTCAAAAAATCTTTCTCCTATATTATCCCAATTTGCTGCATTCTTTCCACCAAATGCAGTAGCTGTTCCTTCTTGTAACGGCTCCATTATTGCTTCTTGTAAAAAGTTCTCAGTAGCACTTACTCCAAAACTATTTAAAACTTCATCTGTTAATCCTTTTCCGAAAACCTTTCTTCCAATCTTATCTACCATGCTACCACTTATTATAGATTCTGTACCACCTTCAAAGATTCCCATTACTGTCGCATATCCAAATGCCTGGTCATCATTCATACCTCTAGCTCTAGCATCATCTAAATAACTACCTCCTGCGCTTAGGATAAATGACGCAGTTCCAAGCACTGGATTAACTGCTGTTAACCCCATTGAAATAACATTGTCCCCAATTGAAGGCGCTAATTCTGCCAACTTTTTTGCAACCGGAGATGAAGAAGCTAGTAATGTATTTCTATTAATTCTATCGTTTCTAGCTTGTGTTTTATTTTCATTATTTAGCAAATGATTAAGCAATGACAACGGAGACATGTTTTTATAGTTTTCCATTGCTATATCCGTAATTTTTTCTAATTCCTTATCAGAATAACCTAACCACTTTAGTCCTCTTTTTATAGTATTCCTAGCTCCATTTTCATTTCCAGAGCTTACATAATCTATAATTGAAGGCACAAAATCATTAATTCCTTCAAGTACATTTCCTCCAACTCCTTTAATCATATCTATTGTTTTTTCAGCATTGTTTCTATAGTCTATTTCTCCATTACTTAAAACATATGTATCTGTATCATCAGCAATTTTCATGTTTTCTTGTTCTTTATTTGAAGCAATTTTTACATTGTTACTATCAACTTTAAATATATTATTAGATTGATTTCTAAAATTACTATTAGGACTATTCACAGTTGGATATATATCTATTTCATTATTCTTTTTATTTTTTTCTTCATCTTTAGGTTTTAAAGCTTCATTTTCAACTTTATACGTAGTTACTGTCATATCACTATTATTTTTTTCTTGATTATTCTCTCCTATTAAGTTTAAAATCCTATTAGCATTATTTATAGATTCTTGGCGCTCTTCATAAGTAATTTGTCTAGATTTAGGAGGATTAATACTATTTATGATACTGTTTGCTTCTCGAAATTTTTGATTGTATTTATTATTTGACACAGTATTACTATTAATAATGTTGTTTGCTTCTTCTAATTTTCTCTTTCTTTCTTCTTCGTCATCTATCATACTTTTCCCCTCCTAACTATTCATTAATCTTTCAAGATATTCTTCTCTTTGTTTAGTTAGGCTGTTTTCTGTATCCGGCACGGTTATCCCATACATTGCCGTCAAATTAGCTAAATCGTTGCTACTCATTCTTCCGCTCGTATACTCTGAAACTAAATAGTTGTATACTGCATCATTATTACTTATAGTATATTTACCTGTTACTAAATCTTGATCTGCCCATCTGTTATTTATGATATCTTGATATGTGCTTAAATTTGTATAATTGCTAGAACTTCCAGAACTACTTGAACCATACTTATTAGCTAATTGATATTCATAATCAGCATATTCCTTATCAAGCTCAGTTCTTAATTCATATAATGCTTTGTCATTTTCATATTGTATTTGTAACTGTTCTCTCATTTTTTGAAGTTCAAATTCTCTTTCTTCTTTCGCTAGTCTTGCTTCTCCTGATAGTGTGCCTGCTGGAACTCCTAATATAGCAGCTGCTTCATTGTCTACATATCCCAATTCATCTACTCTTTTCCAAGCATTTTCTAGCTTATCTTGTGCCTTTTGATACTCGAATTGTTTATCCTGAAATTCTCTATCTTTTGCATCTTTCCAATACTCGAATTGCTGACTATCATATTGCATCACAAGTTGTGCAGTATCAGCAAGCTGTCCTAAAGCATCAGTCCATCTTGTATATGCAAGCTTTTCATATTCTGGTATTAAATTAGATACAACTCTTGCAACTCTTTCTGCTGTAGCACTTGAATTTAAAACTCCTGAACCTGCTAGACTTTGCAATGTAGAATTTGCAGCATATTCTGTAGCCATTTGTAATGCGGAATCTTGTGTAGGATCGTATTCAAATCCATTTTCTACCCTACCTAATATTTCACTTATCAGGCTATTTATAGTATCAGAATACGCACTCTGATATTGCCCTTGTACACTATTCAGATTTGTCGTAGTTGGTGTTACTATTGTTGTACCTAAGCTAGTTTTCTTTATTCCGCTTGTACCTGTATTATTAGTAGATTGCTTGTTGTTTCCATACTGACTTTGATAACTATTATATATTTGATTAAAATCGACTACATTATTAGTAGTATTGTTAGGATTGTATGTTTGTGGCGTTGGTGCAGCATTTACTTGTTGACTATTATTTGTTTGTAATGATTGGATATTATTTGTATTGCTCTGTGCAGATGTAGCAGGTGCAATTTCTGGTTGTATTTGTATAGGTATTGTAATTGGATTAATTGCACTTGTATTTTGCTCTACTTGAGATTGTACTTGAGTATTTTGCACAGGTGCAGTTTGCTGTGTTTGTACCTGATTTACAGGATTGTTACTTACTTGATTTACATTATTTACAGGATTGTTCGTAGCTCTTACTGTTCTTCCTGTACTTAAAAAGGTATTTGGCATTTATATATATCTCCTTTCTATCGATTGTATATTCCATTAAGTTTCTCTTTCCAGTTGTATATTGTTGAATCTGCATCTCCGTTAAAATCAAATGTGTTGCTACCTACACTCTGATTTAAAATACTTCTCCAATGTGATAAGGTAGATTCTACGGTTGGATATAACGGATAGTTTGCTTTATTTGCTACATTTAATTGCCTTGCCCATTCTTTTAAAGTATCTGCATTTGTCGAATATTGTCTAAAATACATTACCTTGTATTTGTTCTATCTACACGTTCCATTGCGTAGATAGTAATATCTCCTGTCCCATAAATCTCAAATGTATATGAATCTGTCCATTGCATATCATTTGGAATTAATATACATTCATTTCTATTTGTGCCTTCGGGCAAAGCATTTTTTATTTCTTTTGTTTTACCGTCATGTGTTATAATTTTCACATTTACTTCTCCATCTAAGTCATAATTAAACCAGAGTTGAGTTAAACTTTTCTTTTTACTTAAAACTCCATTCTTAAACTCTTTAGTCTTTATGTAAAAAGGTATTAATTCCGTATATACAACATCATCCTCATCAGTAAATTCATCTTTTCCATAAGTTCTTGTATATGTATTAGCTTCTTTTTTTCCACCTGTTAATTCATAGATTGTTCCATTTGCTGTCAATGCATAAATAGGATTAGGGGTTTGACTGAAATTCAAGTCGTTATAACTATCGCATATGGTCGTATAATATAGTTCATCTGTTATGTTATCTGGCTGTAATTCTTTAGTCCATTTTCTAAGTCTTTGGTCGAAAATTAAAAAGAATTTATAATCTGGAAACCAGAAATATACTTTGTTTTCAGAGGCTGCCACACTTACTTTTTTTGCTTCATTTATAGTAATTCCATATATAAGTTGTTTAATTCCACCAGTTAATCCATTATTGCCTGTTGGCTCTTCTATTTGCCTTATAGAACTACCATCATATTCATAAATGCTACGTCCAAATAACCAATACAAATAGGAATTGTGAACCTTGCACGTGCATTGGTCATAACAACCAACATTATTATCTAAGGATACACAAGTATACGAATCCGTTTGCCCTGATATTACATTTGATCCGTAATACAAATGCATATTTTCCTCACTAAATACGATTAATTTATCATCAAAACTTACTAAACTGGTTATTTGATTGCAGTTAGGTACTCTATCTTCTCTACTGTTTTCTTCACTTGACCAATCCATCGGATTTTGAAGAGTTGAAAAATACAACATATTTCCTTTACTTGCCATCATTCTGTTTTTGTGATAACACATATGTTCAAATGTTGTTACATCTGTTGGCATTGGTACTATTTCTGGTGTATTCAAAGGACTTAACGGTAGCTTATGTCTTGTAGGCGTTACTCCTTCTCCATATAAAATCATATATTCCTGATTACCATCTGCATAATATACATGATTAAATTTTGTTCCACTTATGTCATTAGTTATTACAGTACCGTCCATATCTTTTAATTGAGTTCCTTGTATATAAAATAAATATTTTATTCCAGCAACCCCAAAATATTTTATCTGTTCACCTTTTAACCCTGGATTTTTCACCATGGTTCTTCCTATTCTTGTTCTGATTGCTGGATATTTATCTAGACATAGGTTATACATATCTTGGCATTCATCATCTGCAATAGCTTGAGAAGGATAAATATTATTAATTCCACCTGATAGATAATTAATCTGATTATTACTTTTTGTATGAACATCTTGTAAATAAGGTAATTGCCACATACTTATCTCCTCCTTCTTCGTTTATACATGTTTCGTATAACAGGATATCTTTGTTGTTGTTCATTTTTATTCTCATTTGCTCTTTGTACTAAATTGTTATATAAAAGTATGTACTCGTTAGCCAATTCGATATCTGGGTTATGTCCAGACATAGCAATAATACTCATTACGTTATACTTAACTAAATCGATATAATTATCATCAAGTTCTATATAATCATCTAATGAAGTTATCATTTTAGGTTTTTTCATATAAAATATATCTATTTTTCTTACGTCTTGAGGTACAGGATATATTCCAAGCAAACCTTCTCTTCCATCATAATATCCTGGTTCTGTCATTTTTTCATTTGGTACATAAGATTTAAGTTCATTAAATCCACCCCAATCGTAAGGATTATGCTGGTCTCTGGCTTTATCTGATATGGTTACACTATTTATCATATCTATACTACAGTTTTCTGGAAGTGAGTATAAATCTTGTCCAGAAGCGGTTGTAAATGAGTAATAGTCCTGTATAGCCAAATCTTTATATATTTTCTTCATTGTTTCATTTATCCAAAGAAATAAACTATTTTGTTCGTATATATGTGGAAGTCTAACTTGTATATCGTCTAGCACTTGTCTTACAGTTGTTCTACTTACTATTGCCATCTTAACACCCCCTATTTAGCCCTTATAATATACTTTGTATTTGCTTGTCCTGTACTTAAATTAGGTATATTGAATGTATCTGGCAATTCTGTTTCTTCATCTACTACTATATTGTTTAGCTTCCCATATAAGCTAATATAATCTGTAGTAGTAACAGTTTGCCCATTACATTCTAAGTAATTATTTGGAACTGCATCTTTTCCTGCATAAATTACGACTCCAGCAACTGGTACTAAAGCACTTGAACTTGTTTGTGCTTCACTCCATAAATCTGGAAATTGCCTGATTTCTATGCCTTCTATTTTGGCGTCAACATTATTACCAATAAATATTATTTCATCTGCTCTAAACAACTGATTTGAATAATAATATTCGCCTTTTGGTACAAAAATATATTTTGAACCAACTTCTATTGCATCATATATTGCCTGTTGAATACTTAATCTATTATCTGTCATTCCATCTCCAATTACGTTATATGCTTGAAGCGGAACAATACCAAATGTATAAAAAAACATATTTTTTAATTCTTCTAATTTCATTAATTCTTGCATTCTTAATACCTCCTACCAGCTCTTTCTATATAAATTACCATTCCAGCTTAATCCAATGACGTCTTTAACATTTGGATCGGCATGATAATAATAAAATCCAATCGCATCATATGGAATACCAGAGACCCCTGCTTCTTTGTAATAAGCCACATAACTAAATATTTTCTTATTTAGTGGGTCAAAAACTGTTTTGATTCTAGGATTTTCAATTGCTAACTGATTTGATACAGTTTGCCATGTACTTTCCAAATTCATTAAATCTACTTTGAAGGTTGCCAAAGGATACATTTTGTTTGTATTAGCTGTAAAAGAACTCAAAGCATAAATATAATTTCCTTCTGGTGCAAAAAAAGCACATAATGATTCATTAGTAGAATCTTGATAAGGAATTACTTCTGATTCTGACATTTGTGTATAAGTAATACTCTTTGATTCTAAATCATAATTTAATTGATAAGGTTTACCATTAATAATTGCAAAACTATCATCTGGACTGATAGCTAATTGACCATTATGCCAACCACTGCTTTCTCCTTCTTCGCTAATACTTTGATGTATCACATAAAAGAAATCATTTAATAGCATTATCCCTAGTTCAGATTTGTCATGATTTCCCCATGGAGCAAACATTAAGAATCTATCGCTCAAACTAAAACTAAATAAGCCCATGACATTATTGTTATATGTATCTACTGCAACTTCTGTACAAGTGATAATTTGGTCTATACTCCACGCTATATTCACAATATATATTTTTTCATTACTATGATAAGCAAAAACATTTGCATTAGTATTAGAATAAGTCATAGCATTATAATCACTTACAGGACTATTAATTACAAATTTCTGTTTAGTACTATATATTGTTGGTTCACCTATAGAACCATTTCCATTGTTTCCTTGAGGATTGAAATAATAAGTATAAATACCTACAGAAGTTCCTATGCTAAATTGTACTATTCCTTTATATCCGTACAATGGTGATGCAGCAATACAAAGAACAGTACCTTCTATTCCTAATTCATTGTACGTGTAGGAGAATTTGCTATTATAATCTGCATGACCAAACGTATTTTCAGTTATGTTATAAATTGCTATTTCATTATCTATATTTTCAGTATATTTTCTGTCAATGATAACAAAAGTACCTTGGCTAGTAGTTATTAGAGCAGGTTTAAATCCACTTAAACTATATGTGTTTTCTTGAGACAGTGTGATTTCTCCGTCTACATGTGATAATTTTCCACCTGTTAATACTCCAGCTTCACCATAAATCTTCGTTGCAACAACTTCATCTTCTCCTAGAACCACTCCTCCACCAGGAGATCCAGAACCAACATATGTTCCATGAATCTTATTTCCATTAGCATAAGCAGTATATCCTTGTAGAATTTGATTTGGCCCAGCTGTTGCATCTGATGTATCAATGTATCCAGGAGGAATGACTACCACTCCCTGATTTGTATCAATTTGTTCTATATTATTAGCCATAGTAGAAAAACTATCATTAGCAGAGGTTGCCACTCCTTTGTCAGTAATAGCCTCTGCTACTAGTTCTTTACCATCACTGACAGATTGAAAAAGGTCTGATACGTTATCATTTAATTGGTCTATTACATCTTCAACATCTTCAAAATTCGCATTTACATCGTCTACTATTGCTTGTGTTTTTTGGTCTGTGTATGACTTTTGGTTTGCTATGTCTGTATTAATTTTGTTGGTTAAATTTGTGTTCAATGCTTGTAAATCATCTAATTCTGCAAAATCTGAAAAATCTTGATTTCTTATAGCAGCATTTGTATATTCTTTTGCAGCATTTAATGTAGCAATATCCTGTTGGTCAATATATTGTTTTAAACTACTTTCTTTATTGCCATGATATTCTTTTACCCATTCTTTAGTTGCATAATCCTCTGCTGCGATTCCTCCTAAATGATTAGAATCATTTGCCAGATTTGCATCAGGTCTACCATTTTGACTTGCAATAGATTTACTTATTTCTTCATAAGATTTTGACATTATCTTGTCTCCTTTCTTAAATTCATTAGAAATAGAGGGATTTCTACATTTAAAAAATCCCTCTATTTTTCAATATTCTAAGAACCAACTACTACATTTACTGCTTCACTAGATCTTTTAATCATGTTGTTAGAGTCTACTTCTACAACTACGATTTTATCTCCTGATGCACATGTAATATCAGTGTTTAAACTTAATGTTGTATAATCTGTAGCCACATCATTTAGATTTGGTTTTGTTACACTTGCTCCAACTTTATATTTTAAAGTGCCTGCTCCATTTCCTGTTACGCTCGTAACTTTAGTTGTAGTAGCACTAGAACCTGCTGCAACATTTGCAGTCAAACTTCCTAATGTTGGTGTTCCGCTTATTCCAAGAGAACCAACTAATCCTCTCCAATCACAGTATCCAGTGTCAAATCTTGTATAACCAAACATATTATAATCCATCTGATCTTGTATTCTTTCTGAATCAAATATAACTTCTTCTCTTCTTAGGAATTTTAAATTATCAAGTGTTGTGTCTTGAATAAACCATGGTTTTGTTAATCCTGTTGGATCACTTAAGTATGGCCATACTAGTATTTTTAAGTTTGGAACTGTATTTACATCATTGTTGTTTGTTCCAGATTGTAATATAGAATTAACTATTGCTTTTGCAGTAAATTCTAATTCTGGGCAAACTACTAATTGAGTAGCTTTAGCTACTATTGGAATACCAGCTTCGTCTTTTTGTAAGCTCATCATTGTTAATGCTGCTTTTAAAGATTCGTCTGTTAGTGGTCCTTCAATTAAGTTAGAACATGTTAAAGAAGAATTTATAAGAGGATGATCTTTAGCAAATAATGCTTTTCCGTCCCAACCCACATTACTAAATCCATTTAAAATAACTTTGGCTGAGTCTGTTTCTTCTGTAGCTCTTAAAGAGCGTCCAAGTCCTTTAGCTGAACCACCTTTTCCTATTCCTTTAAATACATTATATAAATCATCTTGTACTAATTCCCATGTAAGTTGATAAGCTTTATCGAAACGTCTAGCTTCGAATACTGCTTTCTCTCCTTCATCGAATTTATCGTGATTAAATTTATTTCCTTCTTGGTTTTCTTGCCATAAACCAAAAGCTCCTAAGTGTGGATAACTTTGTGTTTTCATGTCCATTTTTTCCACTTTGAATATATTTTTATATATTAACGGAACTTCATTGTATGAATCAAAAAATATTTTTTTATGTACTGGTGTCAAGACCTCGGCAAAATTAGATCTTGTCATCATTGCTGCTGTTGTTGGCATAATATCACTCTCCTATATTTATTTTTTAGTAAATATAGGAAATAAAAAATTACTTTGTTTTTCTCTTATTATAATCGTCGTATTGCTTAATAGAATTTGCATTTTTTGCTGCTAAATAATCATTTATATCAATTCCTGCCATTCTAGCTGCTGCAATTTCTGCTGCACTAGCTTTTGGTTTGCTTTCATTGTTAGAAACAACTCCGCCAGCGTTAGAATTAATATTACCTAGAATTTCTTTTCTAGCCTGATTATTTTGTATTTTAGCCTCTACCTTTCTTTCTATTTCACTTTTAGTATTGACGATTTTATTCTTATCGTAATTTAATGCATAATAAGCTTGTTCAATAGTTAAACCTTTGTCGACTAAGCCTTTAACTTCATCTTCATAGTCCATTATGTCAGAAAAATTACTTTCTTTTGACTTTTCAGATAATTCTAGTTTAAATTTCATATCTGCAAGTTCTTGCTCAATCTTATTTGAATTAGATTGTTTTTTATCTATTGCTGCAGCGATAGATTTTGCGATACTTTCATCTACTCCATTTTCAACTAGTTCCTCTAAAGTAGTCTTTTTATTTACCTTAGTAGCTTCTTCAAGAGCAGCTATACGTGCTTCAAGTTCTTTATTTCTTTTAACAGCATCTTTTCTAGCTCTTCTTTCTTTATTAATGTCTCTTTTTAAAGCTTCTTTTTCTTCATCTACAACAGAATCGTTGTTTTCCTCAACTACTTCTTTTATTTCAGTTGTTTCTTCCGCTTCTTCTGTAGAATTAGGTAAAACAATAGCCTCCTCATTTTCTAAATTAACCGCTTCCAAGTTAATTCCTTCTAGTTCTTCGTCCACGTTGTATCTCCTTTCCATTTTTCGCCAGGTTTTGTCCTCTAAATTAGATGTTTTAGCCAGGCTCTCGCCTCTAATAAAATATTTGTTTGATTTTTTGCCAGCTTTTCTGCTCATATATATTAAATAAATTAATATCGTTATTTTTTACATGTTTTAGCATGAATCGTAAGTCCAGATTTTGTTTTAAAAGTTTTTTTACAATTTGGACATATAATTTCATTATTAACTGTCTCAACCTTATTAGAATCAATTTGTGTTCGTTCTACTCCATTGTTGTCTATCTCAATTGTTTTTGCTTCGATTGTTGGTCTATCCTTTTGAGCTATATCTATAACTTTATATGTTTGCCCTACTTGTTTTAATAAAAGTAAGGTTTTTCTTGAACATAGCGGACAATGAGCTTCGCTTACATGCTTTATGTTTCCACCATAAAACTTATTATCATTTATTCTTTTCAATTCTGTTAAATCATGTATTGTAAATTCATATCCACAATCACAAGTTGTACTATTCTTTATTCTATAATCTTGTAAATCCATTTTCTACACTCCTCTCATATAAGATGTTGCAACGTTACCGTTTGCTGTTAATCCTTCTATACCAGCGCTTTGGTTCATACCCATTGTTTGATTTGGGATTTGACCAGGTTGTTGCTGCTGTGCCATCTGCATTTGTTTCATAGTATCTGTGTCATAGATTCCTAATTCTTGTTGCTCTTCCATACTCTCTGGTACTTCTTGTATATTTAATCCTAACTGCTTAATTAGATAATTTCTGTATTCTTTCTTGCTTATTGCTTTATCTGCATAAGCTTGACGTACTATGCTGTATCTGTAAGCACGATTGTTTGGCAATCCAGCACCGACTGTTACATTTAAATCAAACATAATCTTTCTTGTCTCGTCTTTATCAGATTGCATATATTTGTAATCTTCTGGTTTAGCATTTGGATTGTTTTTTAAATAATTGTCCCTATATTTTGTATCAGATTCAATCATAACTGGCACACGGTTTAGTAGGTCCGGATTAAAAGATTCAAAATCATCTTCTCCATTCTTTCCAGTAACTCTAAACAACATTGTTGTATTCCAGTTAAGTAGTGCAAGTTCTATTGCATATTCAAATACGTCAGAAAGTGTTTCTTGCAATAGTCCTTTCTTATGCTCTATCATACTATTACCACTATTCTGCAATGCTAAGCTCTCTGTTGCTGTATCAATTCCATTTTGTTGCTTACCAATCATTTGGTCTGAAAATCTGCTTACAATAGGTCTATCATTGTTTATTAAGTCTGCTCTCTTTGTTATAAAATAATTAGATAATGTAGGTGGCTCTAGCCACTTCATACCGTTAATATCATTTGTTGGTATTGCTTGTCCTGGCACATTTGTTACTTTTTCTGGGTCAATACCAGAACTATTAGCTATTAATGGTATAGGATTTCCTGTCAGTCTTGCATTTCTTAATAAATTGTCATCTATCTCATCTATTTGGTCTGATATAGGTAACATTAATTCGGCACTTGCTTTTCCCCATACAGTGTTTTCTCTATACATATCTGGTGTTAAGAAATATGGATATTTGCTATTTGGAAATAATTCTAATTCATTTGTCTTTAATTTATCCGCTTCTTCTTTTTTGCCTTCTTCTAATAACTTTGTTTGCTTTTCTATTAATTCGTCTTCTTTTTTCTTTTTATACTCTTTTAATTTCTTTTTAGTATCTCTTAATATAACTCCGTCTCCAGACATTTCGACTAGTCTTAGCTTTAGCTTTCCATCTTCTTCTTTATATCTAGTCCAAATCATCAAGTGCACATATTGATCTTCTTCATTCTCTATTAAAATATTTTGAACTGGATCTAGATTAGGTATTATAGCGTCTGCTAAATCTTCGCCATATTCTACTTTAGCGCTGTAAATTGACTTGTTTCTAGCTTCTATAATGTATTGGGATTCTTGAATATTATAAATGTCTGTTATGGCTGGATCTATAAATAATTTTGCTGGGTGTACTGGTTCTATATCTGGTAAACCTTTTCCATCTAACTTATCAAAATCCCATAATACTCTAAATATACCAGTACCAGTCATTTCTCTACGTCTCTCATGAACTTCTATCTTTCTGTACATTTTGTTACGGTCTTTTATAAAATCAGCTAAAGTACGAACATAATCACAGAACGGTTTATCTCCAGGTTCACGCGGATCTACTTGTATTCCTATTGTTTGGTCGCATAGTAAAGAAGTTTTACCTTCTACGTTAGAATTAGTTATATTAGTATTAGGTGCTGGATCTTCATCATCTTCATATTCAAAATCTCCTTCCCAATACATATTTATATCGTCCCATTTTTTATTAAGTCCTAGTCTTTGTTTATCATTATAAGCTCTTCGATGCCACATTAGAAATTGTTCTGCTTCTTCAATTTCCTTGCTCGACATAATAGCAGCTCTTTTAGCCTTTTTTTCGTCTATCATATCTTTTATTTCGTCCATATGCTACTCCTCTCTTTTCTTTAGCTCTATACCATTTTTTGTTCTTACTGGTTCATATAATCCGTCATTATTTTTATATTTTGCATATGCATCTGTTCGCCCATTCAATATACTTCCGAAAATTTGTTTTGCTTATGCTAGAATGTTCTCTCTTATATTGTTTTGATTTATTTTCTTCCTTTTTTAAGTTCTTGACTTCATCTTTCAAACTTTGCAATAAATATGCATTTAAAATTAATAAAATTGACACAACTAAGAACATTAAAATTAATTCCATACTATCTTCTCCTTGCTCTAACTGATTTTTTAACTGTAACATTTATACTTTTGTATCCTAAATCTTCTAACTCTGTTGGTGTATATGTTCCTTTAGGTTTTTCTTTTTTGGCTACTAATGGACTTTGCCACATTGTACAAAAATATCTTAATGCATCTGGTGCATGTGTTAATTCGTGCGGTTCTACTGCTACATCATTTGGATTCTTTTCGTCATGTTGTACTGCTGGCAACGTTCTTATAAGATTTATGCAATTACTAAATATTTTTAACTTAGAATTTAATTGTCCTTGCTCATCTGTATAAGTTTTAAGCCATTCATGTACTGCAAGCCAACCAGAAATCCTGTTATTATCTGCCTTTGTTAAATATTGTCTACTTTCTGCAAATATATCTGCTGTACTTTTACCAGTATCCCTATTTCTGTTCCATAAATCTGGTGGAGCATAATCTATTTGTATCTTTTCATCTGTCATTTCGTTTATTTTTCTTGCTGCTTCTGAAACTATTAAATCTGATTCATACAATTCTTTATAAACATAACAATTCATTTTATAATCCATCGCAATCCAGTAAGTTGCACACATGTCTAGTCCATAGTCTCTTGTTCTAAATATTCTCCAATCTCTTGGTATTTCAAATGGTGTGCATACATGTATATTTCTATTAAATTCTGTAAAGAATTGTCCATCAAATATGTCCCAATCTCCATATAAAAGTGCTTGTTTTTCTTTTTCTGGTAATAACTCTAATCTGTCTATATAATCTGGATCATTATCTAACAAGAACATATTGTCTTGTACAAGACTTGGAATAAATATAACTGTACTTTTCTTGCCATTTTCTAATGTAATTTCATGTATCTTGTTTGACTCTCCAATATCAATAAATCTTGCCTTTACCCAACTGTGTCCTACACCGCCTGGGTTAGTAGAACTTTTTATATGTTTTGGATACGGATTAGCACCACGGCATCTTGAAATCATATATGTATACATATATTCTGTAAAATGTGTTAACTCATCGAAGCGGATAACATCATATTCAGCAGATTGATACTGATACACATCATTTTCACTATCTATGTATCCAAAGTCTATAATACTGCCATTTTTAAAAGTCCATATATGTTTACTACTGTTATAACTTGCTGCTTCTCTCGGATAAAATTCAAGACTAACTCTTATAAGTGATTTTTCCAAGTCTGGAAAAGTTCTTCTAAATATAATTTGTTTAGACTTTGGATATTGAAGTGCATACAAGAGTGCATCAACCAATTGTCCATATGATTTTCCGCCTCCGTGCTGCACCACCAAACAAAGTTTCAAAAGCTTCTGAATTTATAAATTGATCTTGTTTTTCTGTTATTTCTATATCCATACAATCACTTTTTCTTAATATTTATATTTACTTCAAATGGTTTAGATTGTTCTAATTCCAATTTGTCATTTGGTTTTTCTCCAATTGTGTCTCTTATTACTTCAAATGCTTTTGTATTTCCTTCAGTAGCTTGTTTAAGTAATGCAAGACTAATTTTAGATTGATATTGTTCTGTTCCTAATAACGCAAGCAATTCTTCACGAAGAGTTTTACGTTTTCTTCTCGTTTCCCCAGATTTAATTCCGCCTTTTCTACCATTTTCTCTAACTTCTTCGGGGCTTCGTTCTGAATTGGGTATTAAGTTGTCCATATTGCCTGTTTTAGCCATTTGCACCACCTTCCAAATATAATATTATAAACACTATGCAAGATATATATGAAGTACGAAAGTATAACCTGCATACTATTTACAAAAAGTTTTTTATTGCAAGAATAACTAGAATATCCTGCAAGCCAAAATATACTTAAAAGATAGGAGTTTTATCCCGAAGGAAAGATATATTAATTCATCTAGTATGATTAATACTTATATTAAAGGGCAAGTTTATACTTACCCTACACAAAGAATTTTTTATGTCCTTGATATTTACTATAATGCGATTATAGCATAAAAAATATAGTCAAAATTCCTGATTTTTTCCAAATTGTTAACATAACTATTGACAAAATGCGGGCGCAATAATATAATAATCAATAGGAGGAAAATAAAATGAAAATGAATTACAAAAAGAATGGAAAAGGCTATCTTTCTGGTTGCACTATTAGTTTTGGAAGTAAAGAAATGAGAGATTTAAAACTAATTAATAATAATGGAGAATTAAGAGAAATTGAATCAGTTAAAAATAAAGATGACAACACTATCATAATAAATTTTAAAAAAATATAAGAAAATATTGACATTTGCGTACGCATAGTGTATACTATATATATAAGTTAAAAGAAAGGAGATAGTTAATATGAGAGTAAAATTTACAAGTTTAGAACAATTACAAGAAAGTTTTAACAAAACATACAAAGATTATGAGACGGAAAAAAGAGTTGAGGAAACTCTTGATAAAGAAATAGAAGTTTATTTTGATGAACACGATCTTGTATACAACGAAGCTAATGAGTTTTTAGGAGAATTAATTGATTATTAATGGAGGGCGCATGTATAATTTAAAATGCAACAATTGTGGAAGAATTTTTGAATCATACAAACAACAAGCCAAATACTGTTCACAAAAATGTAAATATGAAGGTATATCCAAGAACAAAACTATAAACTTAAAAGGTAAAAGATTTGGAAAGTTAACAGTATTATATCAAAAAGATAAAATTAAAAATGAAAGAATAAAATGGATTTGTAAATGTGATTGCGGAAATATTGTTGAAGTTTCAGCTAATAACTTACTACGTGGCATAACTAAAAGTTGTGGTTGCTTACATAAAGAAATTTCCAAAAATCTTTGTAAGTCTTTTAAAATTTATAAAGACTTAAACGGTAAAATTTTTAATGATTTAACAGTAATAAGAGAAGTATCAAATGGAATTTGGGAATGTAAATGCTCTTGTGGCAACTTAATTCAAGTTTCAACGCGGAAGATTAGTAAATGGCATAACAAAAAGCTGCGGTTGTAGAAAGAAAAAATCATCTAAAAATAATGCTAAAGCTATGTTTAAAACAAATTATTCTAAAAATTATAAGGAAGGAACTAATTTATCAATATTATCAACTACTAAATTACTATCTAATAATAAATCGGGTAAAACTGGTGTGTGTTGGAATAAGCAATCCCAAAAATGGATAGCATATATAACATTAAAACATAAAAGAATATTTTTAGGGTATTTTTCTAATAAAAATAAAGCAATACAAGCACGTGAAGAAGCTGAAGAAAAATATTTTAAACCAATTTTAGAAAAATACAATAAAAGTATTGACATATAAAAGAAATATGATATAATTAGAGACAATAGTAATGACCTATACAATTTATTACTATTATCGTCCAATTATTACATTGGACTTTTTTTATTTTAATATCAATATGTTTTAAAAATTTCCCCATTCTTCCGCTAAAAGATTAATACATTTATTATAAATATTATAATATGTACTTTTAGAAATATTAAAATGTGTTTCGCAATATACCCAATCATAATTTTTATTAAATATATAATCGTACATTTGCTTTTCAAAAGGAGTAAGTTCACTATATATTTCTTCTATATAATCAATTCTTTTTTTGCATATTAAAATTGCACGACTTGAATTTGTATTGTCTTCTTTTAACGAATTTAATAAGCGTTTGTTCTCTTTGTATTGCCTAAGTTCTCTTTCCATTATTTTTTTAGTTTCTTTGGATAAATTAGACATAATTCTGCTCCTTTACAAAATTAATTAAATCAAAAATATCATTATATTTTATTGTTCCTTCCACTTTACTTTATTTCCATCATTTACAATATCTTCAAATAAAATACCATTGTCAGCTAAATCTTTTATACAGTCCTCATAAGATATATATTCCTCTTTTAATGCATCAACATTATTCCAGATTCGGGACATAACTTCTGGAAGTCTTTTCTTGCCTAATCCGCATACATATCTTAAAGTATAAGCAACTGCAACACTATAAATATCTAAATACTCATTAATCATCTTTTTAGTGTGTTTTTCACATTGATTTATCATGTCATTATATACATCATCTACCCATTTGCGAAGTTTTTTTGGATCATCAAATACTTTATTTAATTGTATTTCTTGTCTCTTTGTTAAGTTCATTTTGCACCTCCGAAATGTTTTAAGTTTTGAAAAATAACTTTAATTGTACTTTTATAAAATTCTTTTTCAATTTCTAAGCTTTTTATTTTATCTAAATAATAATCCATCTTTGCCTCTTCTTTTGCTCTTTGTACCATTTCTTGAACATCATTTAATGTATATCTCGGCTCATCTTCATAAGGTATATCTTGAAAATCTTCTAATTTACTCATTATTTTCTCCTTTCACTTTATATGCGTTAGCTTCATATAATTCGTGCGTTAGAATTGATTTTATATCTTTTTCGCACAAGCATTTAGCATTTGTCTCATCTCCACTTGTTTCTAGTACAGGCATTTCTCCTGCAAATAAATATTTGTCTAATACTATATTGCTATTTACATAGTCTCCGTACTTCTATTAAGTCTATTAAATTAAAGCTATGTTTTGTTATATTTTCTATCTTAAAAGCAAAAGGCAGCTCAAAGTTATTCTTTACATATATTGTATCCTGATTTATTCTTATTACTTTTCCAATTCCTAAGGCAATTAATCTAAAATCATTGTTTATTCTTACATACTCTCCTACTTTAATTTCCATACCTCTACTCCTTTTCTACTAATTTAATTATTGTTGTATGATTTATAGTATGTCCAACCCTTATTTCATCTTTACTTAGAAATAACTTATCATCAATCTCTATCTCTTTCATATCTACAGTTTTAAGTATTGCTACTATCGCACTTTGATAATCTAATGCAATGTTTAATGCTCTATAGCCCTTAGATAAAAATTCATTTTGTTTCTTTATATTTTCAATTTCTTGTTCCTCTTTTTTCGTTATTATTCTCATTTCTACTCCTTTTTTACTAAATTTGCTGATATTAAGTCTTGAATATAAGGTTCTATATCTGGATATATAATGTTTTGTATATATGGAAATTTAAAATCAATTGTTCTCCATTCTTGTATCAATATTCCACCTAAGTTTTTTCCATCTACAATTATATTGATTTCTTTTTCCTATTGGTCTCCTCTGTTATAATTACCTGTATATTTATATCCAAACTTTTCTAATTCTTTTAAATCAACATCATCTTTAATTTTTAACATCTTCAACTCTCCTTTCAAAATATTGTTTTATTTCCTCAACTGTCCTTGCATCGTCTTGTTTGAACGCTTTTGCCATTAAGTCGATTTGCTTATCTTTCTTTTGTAGTTTAAAAATGTCGTTTAAATGTCTTGTTGACATTTTTGCATTTAATTGCCAAGCATTACTATTATCTGTTTTTAGTCTTTCTATCTCTGCCTGCTGTTCTTTTACTAGAGATAAGACTGTGTCTGCTTTTTTACTATCACTACTCATTATGTATTTTGTTGTCCAAGTGTTATCTCTTATACCTTCTAATAATTCTATCGCTTCTCTTTGTTCATTTGTCATAAAACTCCTCCTAGATAATATATTTCTTGTAATGTATTTAATCTAATATCATCTTTAAAATCTTTATATTCTTGTTGTAATTCAAATTGTCTTTCATTTATCAAGCCTCTTACTTCGTCTCTACTAACATATTTTTCTTGTATATATTTCTTTATTTTCTCTATGTTTTCAAAAGGTACATTACCAAATATTTCTTCAAACTCTTCATTTGTCATTGCTTGTCCTCCTCAAATTTATATTTAACTAAAGGTTTAACAAACTTATGTATAAATTCATTTAAATCAACTTTTTGTAATCCATAATGCTCTGCTAAACTTTCACTCATATATCCTTCAATTTCGCCATTTTCAGTAAATCTTTTTAAACTCATATTTGTACTATCAGGCCTTTGACACCAACTATATTTTCTCAACTCATCTTTTTGTTCATCATCTCTAAAAAAAGTATATGTTTTTTCTTCTTGTGCCTGATAAGATAGTATCGCTGTTTCTATATAAAATTCATTATCATATATTTCTTTACTTATTTTTCTTAATAATTCTATCGGTCTTTCTATTGGCTTTTCTGTACTCACTCTCCCAGCCTCCTTCCGACACATTGGGCAGTATTCGATTGGTACAGTTCTACCTAATGGAATACTTAATACTCTACCGTGTACTCTTAAAAAACGCCCAAATATAGTAAAATAAATATTGTCATTTTCTACTTCTTCAATTTTCTTTCCTTTTTCGCAATATTTACACATTTCTATTTTTCTCCTTCTAAAAAATCATAAATTCGTCTATATCTGCCTTATATTTTTCAAAATCATTTTCAATAGTTATAATAAATCTTAATTCATTATTGACAATCTTATTTTCTATTTTACTTACTTTCCCTGTGTGTTTTCCATCTTTTGTTTGTAGAATATCTCCTATATTAAATCCTCTCATTTTCTTTCTCCTTCTAAGAGTTCTTGTAAA
>ERZ1643249.828-NODE-828-length-32983-cov-20.572552_pt1 | contig 32983 bp, 30 predicted proteins | sample MGYA00579263_ERZ1643249 | MGnify/ENA primary metagenome ERZ1643249 (study PRJEB29033, sample SAMEA4952264) | chicken gut metagenome | biome: Broiler Chicken; feature: Gastrointestinal Tract; material: Caecum | place: Ireland | collected 2018 | study: Broiler...
TTCTGGGAAGGATTTTTCCTCTCTCAGAAACGTATCTTTTTAATTTATTTGCATCTTTGTAGCTGATCTCATTGTTCTCCTGTCCGCAGAATACGCAAACTTTTTTTCTTCTGCGTCCGCCTCTTCTCTTCATTGGAGAATCCGGTCTGTTACCTTTTTCGTAAGCCATGGTTTTTACCTCCTATCCATATGCACTGTCTTTTAACTAAAAGGCAGCTCTTCGTCAATTCCATCAGGAATGTTCATGAATCCATCTGCTGAAGCAGCGCTGGGGGATGGAGCCTCAGAATGAGCAGGAGCTCCTGCCGGAGCACGTCCGATATGGCTGTCACTCACTGCCTTGCTCTCTGCGAATTCCTGTTCCTCTACCACAACATCTGTTGTGTAAACCTTGTTTCCTTCCCGGTTTGTATAACTTCCGGTCTGAATGCGCCCTGTCACAACAATTCGGATTCCCTGACGGAAATATTTCTCTGCGAACTCTGCCTGTCTCCCAAAAGCTACGCAGCCGATAAAATCAGCTGTAGCCTCTCCGTCCCTTTTAAAACGACGGTCAACAGCCAAAGTATATCTGGCGATTGCCATTGAATTTTCTCCTGCGGAATATCTCACCTCAGGATCTCTTGTCAAGCGACCCATTAAAATTACCTTATTCATATAATCACCTCATATAATATTCAAACATACATTATCCAGAATCAGGAATTTTAAATGGATTCTGATCTGCGGTTTGCGGATTACGCTTCTTTTTTCACAACTAAATATCTTAACACATTATCCATAATGCGGACATGACGCTCAATCTCAGCAGGTGCTGTGGCATCAGCTTCAAACTGGATGAAGTAGTAATATCCTTCGCGCATTTTCTGGATCTCGTAAGCTAATCTCTTTTTGCCCCATTCTTCAACTTCTGTAACGTTTCCGTTGTAGCGGGTGATATAGCCTTTTGCTTTTTCTACTACTTCCGCACGAGCTTCATCTTCCAGCTTTGCATTAACGACTAATGCTAATTCGTATTTGTTCATGCTTGTTGTACCTCCTTTTGGTCTTTTGGCCCCCTGAGATTTCCAGGGAACAAGGATAGCAGAAAGTGTCGGGAAACACTTTTCTGTCCTGAAATAATATATCACGGTTGATTATTTTAACATAAGCCCAAAAGATATTCAAGCCTTTTTTTTCAATTCTTTGGTACTTTTTTCCACAGCTTTTCTGGCGATCATGATCTGATGTCCGCAGCCGGTGCACTTCAGCCGGAAGTCCGCTCCCACTCTCAGTATCTCCCATTCCCTGCTCCCACAGGGATGCTGTTTCTTTAATTTAACAATATCTCCTACTTCATAATCAAATTTCATGTTTTCTTCCTCATCACTCCTGTATCTGTCTGAAGACTTCGCCTATAGGCTGACTGATCACCAGCTCCGCCATATTGTCTCTCGGCGTAGAATCCTTATTGACCACCACTAAATGTCTTCCTCTGAAATAATCAATAAGAGACGCTGCAGGATAAACCGAAAGAGACGTTCCTCCTATGATCAGCACATCTGCCTGTGAGATTGCCCGGACAGACTCCTGAAGGACCCGGGAGTCCAGAGCCTCCTCATACAAAACCACATCCGGCTTTATGATCCCGCCGCATCTGGCACATCTGGGTACGCCCCGGCTGTTTTTGACATAGGCAAAATCATAGAATTCCCCGCACTTCATACAGTGATTCCGATAGACACTGCCGTGAAGTTCCAAAACATTCCTGCTACCTGCCATCTGATGGAGGTTGTCAATATTCTGAGTAATTACCGCTTTTAGTTTCCCGGATTTTTCCAAAGCCGCCAGTTTTTTATGAGCTTCATTTGGAAGAGCGCCTTCACAAAGCATTTTCGCCCTGTAAAACCGATAAAATTCTTCCGGATTTTTCATAAAAAAAGAGTGGCTCAAAATCACTTCCGGCGGATAGTCCCACTGCTGATGATACAGACCGTCCACGCTGCGAAAATCCGGTATCCCGCTTTCTGTAGAAACTCCTGCGCCCCCGAAAAACACAATATTTTGGCTGTCTGTTATAATTTTCTGCAGCTGTTCCACTGTTCCCTTCCCCATACTGATACCTCCTCTATTCCATTCTCTAATATTCTCCTTCCTGTCTTGCCTGGACTATAAACCGGGTCGCCTCATCCCCTGTGCAGGTAGACAGCGTGATTATTTTATCTTCCATTCCTGGTTTTATATGGAAATCAACCAGAGACTGCGCCTTCATTCTGTCCAGATACTCCTGAAACTGCTGATCCGGAGCTGAAAACAAAGTATAGGCTTCTCCTCCAGAATCCACAACATGGCTGGAAAAAATCTCATAGCGATAATTTTTTTCCGGTGTACACATCCAGATATAATTTCCCGGCAGGGATTCTTCACTTTGAAAATATTTTCTCAGAGTTCCGAACATAGAGCCATTTTTCATATTATGTCCGTAAACAATCGTATTACAGTCCTGAAAATCCCTGCTGTTAGCACAATCTATAAAAATAGCGCCTGCTCCGTTTTCATTTTTTTCAAAAGTATGGCTTAAATAATAGGAATTATCTGTTCCCTGGACCACTGGATAATTAATCTCCGTTCCTTCTATCTGAAGCCATCCAATGATATCCCCATTTATTTTTCTAAGCCCCTCCCAATCTATATCCGGGGGAACAGGTCCCTCTTTCTCCGGCTCTTCCGGGACCGTTTCCTCCACATCCTCCGCAGGCTCCGTCTGCACATATTTCAAAAGCCCTTCGTACTCTTCAGTGCCTGCTCTGTACTCCAGAAAAATCTGTATCAGCTGCACTGCGGAAAATACAAATATACAGGCGGCGGCGATCAATATCACATACCGCAAAATATCCCCCGCAGTCCTTTTATTTTTATCCATTTTCCGCTCTCCTCTTCCTACTGTTCGCCCTGGGTGGAAAACTCATCTAGTATTCCTTCATAGCTGCTGTCATAATTAGTGCTGTAGCCTTGCCGGCTGCCATCCTCCAAAATTCCCCGGGCATAAGAAACCAGGGACATCACCACAAGTACCAGGATGATTGCGCCTGCTATGATCACTCCCAGAAGATTCTTAGGATTTGTTCCATTATGACTATAACTTTTCTGCTTTACGGCTGTTTTCCCTTTATTTTTCGTGCCTTCCTCCCGGGTATGGACATGGGTCATTGGAACTTTGTCGCACGAAGACTGATTCAGGACTTCTTTATACCTGTCATCTGACTTCCGGTTATCCATACCGCATTCTGTACAGATGCCATCTCTTAACTTTCCTCCGCAAAGGATGCAGATATTCTTCATAGCTCACCCTCCTCACTCATATCCACATTTTATCATACTTTTTCTAAAAACTGCACAGAAAAATCTGTAAAAAATAAGCCAATGACGTCTTCTCGTCACCGGCTCTGGACTGTTAAAATAGCGGGAGTAGGATTTGAACCTACGACCTTTGGGTTATGAGCCCAACGAGCTTCCAGACTGCTCCACCCCGCGTCAGAATATTATGTTTTATCCTTATATAAATAAGTATAGACCTGTGCGCCTCCTTTGTCAACCCTTATCCAGTTTTTCCTTGTTCACAGGAAATTAATGTGTTATCCTTTATCCTATGAAAGTATAAAAAGGAGCATATTATGAACCGGACATCAAAACTAAAAGAACAGAAAGATCATGGTACCTCGGTATTCCCCTGCGGCCTTTACGAGGTCTTTGACAATGCTCCCTGGGAAGGCGTTAAACACCACTGGCATGATGAAATTGAAATTCTTTATTTCATGAAAGGCAGTTTTAAAGTAAAGATCAATATGGAAAGCTTTCCTGTGGAAGAGGAATGCTTTTTCTTTGTAAATCCAGGTGAAATACACTCCGTAGATTGTTCTGTTCCTGCTACAGAATCTGCCATTGTTTTTCACCCCTGTATCCTGAATTTTGAACATTATGATCTGGCTCAGACACAGCTTATCCAGCCTCTTACAAAAGGGAAAATCCAGCTGCCTCGTTTCCTGGATCCCTCTCATCCTGCTTTCAGCAAGATAAAAAAAGAATATCTGGATATCTTAAATGTTTTTCATCAGACGGGCATGTTTTTGTCTTCAGAATATCAGACAGTTACAGAAGATATTGCCTCTCAGCTTTTTATCCGGGCAGGACTTTTAAAAATACTGGGCTTTCTCTCCTCTTTTTCCCTCCTTACGCAGCCGGAGAAAGCAGATGACTACAGGGTTCAGATCATAAAGTCTTCTCTGGAATTCATCCGTACACACTATCAGGAAAAAATCTATATCAAGGATCTTGCGGAAAATGCCAGTATGAATGAACAGTATTTCTGCCGCTTTTTCAAAAAGATCCTGGGGAAGTCTCCTGTTACTTATATTAACGAGTACCGTATCAAACAGGCGATCATTCTTCTCCAGACTACAGATTCCCCGGTTATGGATATCTGTCTGGACTGCGGTTTTAATAATCTCGGAAATTTTCTCCGGGAGTTTAAAAAGGACACAGGCTTTACGCCTCTTCAATATCGAAAACATTATTCTTCTGAAAAGTCATAATATCGTAGTTTTTAATCAAATATTTGTAAGACCTCTTTTGATTTGCACATTATAATCTGTTTCTAGAAACACAGGACCGGCCCGAAACTTGAAAGGTCCTATAAAAAAGCAAATCAATGGAGGTTATATACAATGGAAAAAAAATGGTGGCATGACAAAGTCGCATATCAGATCTATCCAAAAAGTTTTTATGACTCAAACGGAGACGGTATTGGAGATTTACAGGGTATCATCCGTAAACTGGACTATCTTAAAGATTTAGGTGCGGATATCCTCTGGATTTCCCCTATTTATCCTTCTCCTTTTGCCGACCAGGGATATGACATTTCTGATTATTACAATATTGATCCCGCATTCGGCACTATGGAAGATATGGATGAACTGATCAGAGAGGCCCAGAAACGTGACATGTATATCCTGATGGATCTGGTAGTAAATCACTGTTCCGACGAACATGAGTGGTTTGAAAAAGCCTGCGCTGACCCCAGCGGGGAATACGGCAATTTTTTCTATATAGAGGACCGGAAAGAGGGAGAACTCCCCTGCAACTGGAGGAGCTATTTCGGCGGTCCCGTATGGGAACCTCTCCCTGGGCATCCAGATAAACAGTATATGCATGTTTTTCATAAAAAACAGCCTGACTTAAACTGGGAAAATCCCGCAGTAAGGGAGGAAGTCTACAAAAATATAAACTGGTGGCTGGATAAAGGCCTCGGAGGGTTCCGCGTCGATGCCATCATTAACATCAAGAAAAAACTTCCTTATAAAAATTATCCTTCTGACAGAGATGACGGCCTTTGCGATATTTCTTTGATGCTTGCAGATGCTCAAGGAATCGGGGAATTTTTAGGGGAAATGCAGGAACGCACCTTCAGGCCTCACGACGCCTTCTCTGTTGGTGAAGTATTTAATATTAAAGATGGCGAACTTCCGGATTTTGTGGGAGATAAAGGTTACTTTTCTTCGATCTTCGACTTTGCCACTACCTCTTTTGGGAAAAATGACAAAGGATGGTATGCCTGCAAAAAACCTACTCCGGATGACTATAAGAAATGTTATTTTGAATCTCAGAAAAAAATGGGAGACGTTGGTTTCTATTCTAATATCATTGAAAATCATGACGAACCCAGAGGTGTCAGCTACTATATTCCAGAAGGAGACGTATGCGACGCCAGCAAGAAACTTTTGGCAGCTATGTATTTCCTGATGAGAGGGCTTCCCTTTATTTACCAGGGACAGGAAATCGGAATGGAAAATCTGGGCATCGTTCCCATTGACAAGGTAGACGATATCAGCGCTTTAGACCAGTATCAGGTAAGTCTGGACGCAGGGCTTACACCGGAAGAAGCTTTGAAAGTGATCTCTGTTTACAGCAGAGACAACGCCAGAACTCCGGTTCAATGGAACAGCGAGAAAAACGCAGGATTTACCCAGGGCACTCCTTGGCTTATGGTAAATCCCAATTATACCTCTATCAACGTGGAAGCTCAGAAACAAGATCCGGATTCTGTTCTCTCTTTCTATAAAGAGCTGATTGCCCTTAGAAAAAATCCGGCTTACAAAGAAACCCTGGTCTACGGCGATGTAGTTCCATATCTGGAGGATCAGCACAATCTTATGGCATACCATAGAAAAGGGGAGAAAGATCTCCTGGTGATCGGAAACTTCCAGAAAGAACCCCAGACAGCAGTTCTCCCTTCTCCCTGCAAAAACGTACTGCTGAACAATTATAAAGATCTGGATATGGAGAAAGACAGCTCTGCCGTTCACTTAAAAGGTTACCAGGCTATTGTAATAGAATTATAATTTCAAATTCTGCTCCTTTTCACAGAATTTACATCAAATTCTCAAAATATTGTCACACAAAAAACACAGATTCCTTTTAAACTGATTTTCAGTAACAAGGAAATTAAGTTTTACTGCAATATGAAAGGAGCAGATTACAATGAAAGCAAAAATATACGGAAAATTACTGGCATTAGCATGTGTCACAATGTTATCTGTGTCCGCTTTTGCGGCCTGCAGCAATAATGAGGAAGACAACAGTTCGGATTCTTCCGGCTACAGTTCCAGTACGGATAGTACGCAGACTTCTGACTCAGATACAGGCAGCTCCGAAACTGTTTCCGGCAGCTCTGATTCCAGCAGTTCAGACCCTTCTCTGGATTCTGCAGAAGACAGCAGCACTTCGCATAATCTGGACTCTGAGAACTCAAGTTCCTATGACCTGGACTCCGACAGTTCCAGTTCAACAGGAGAATAAAGTATACTATTTCTGAACTGTTTTGAAACTATGATATCTTTAAAATTTTATATTTTCTTTACAGGGAAGTGATCATTATGATGGGAGTATTACATATTAATAGGGAAAATAAGATTTCTTTAGACAGTTATGCAGAACACAGAAAAATGGATCTTACTTCAGGTCAGTTTATTTATTTCAAAGTAAAGAACAGCTGGATCCCGGTGATGATTAAATATTCTCCGGAATCAGGCCGGTGGTGCTTCTGCCATATGGAAAATATCAATATCAACGGGCAGGAGGCCATGGTCAGAGATTTTTATGACCCAGAGACTCCTGACAGTCAGGAATCTATTCGTCAGTAAACGAAAGTTTTTTGGTTGCCCAGCAATAACTGGGCAACCAAAAAACTTTATATGGTTTCACTGTCTACTTGACGGGAAGCACACCACTATTCTTCAATCTGATATTTTATCAGATCTTCGTCAATAATATTGTAATGTTCCCGGATAGCTTTCACGCCCTCCTGGACATCATTCTTTATCAGACAGTCGTATACTCTCCTATGGCATTCCAGCAGCCTGTCCCAGTTATTCTGGGTAATATGCAGAGTATAGTTGCTGATCATTGTCTCAAACAGTTCCGAAAGAGCCTCGTTTAAGAGCACCAGCAGATGATTGCCTGAAATCCGGATCAGATAGTCGTGAAACTGTTTATCCAGCTTTACCCTTTCTTTTATCTGGCACTGATCGATCTTATCCAGGATCTCTTTCAGCCCTTTTCTTTCTTCCTGATCAGGGTTTTTCGCCGACAGAAGAAAAGCGCCGATCTCAATAAATCTCCGCAGCTGACTGATTTCCACATAATTACTTTCCTTTGTAAAAAGCAAGACAGAAAACAAACTGCTGAGACTCTGCCCCACGTGGTTTACCAGAAAATTTCCCTGTCCCTGCCTGCATTCCAAAAGTCCCATGTTTTCCAAAGTTCTCAATGCCTCCCGGATGGAATTTCTGCTCATTCCTAAAGTTGACATCAATTCCCTTTCAGACGGGATCTTGCCTCCGAATTTCACTTCTCCTTTTTTTACCAGCTCTTTGATATAGTCAATCACCAGAAAATAGATCTTTTCATTTTCTCCTGTGTTTTCTGTTATTTCACCCATGTTTTATAAATCCTCTGTTTTCCAAATATGCCATTATAATATCGGCTGCCTTTTCTGTTCCTGTAATCCCCGCATCCAGACAAAGGTCATAATCATTTACATTTCCCCAGCTGCCACCTGTATAAAATTTATGAAACTGGGCTCTTTCTTCTTCTACTTTCTCAATCATTTTTTTTGCCTTATTGGCAGAAACACACTCCTGCTTTTCTATCCATTTTATTTTTTTATCCATTCCCGCATATATAAATATCTTTACGCAGGAAGGATCCCCACGGAAAATATAACTGCCGCATCTTCCTATGAGGATGCAGGACCGGCTGCCGCAAAGCTCTCTGATTTTTTGAAAGGGCACATCTCCTGTCCGGTTTTCCCCCTGTCCCATTGCAATGGCATACAAAAGGCTGTTCACCGGCTGTTCTTCATAAAATGCCCGAACCTCTTCATAATCAGGCTGATCCTTAGCTATCTTCATTAATTCTTCTTTTCCATAGAAAGGAATTCCCAGCTTTTCCGACAAAATTCTGCCGACTTCCTTTCCGCCGCTTCCATATTGCCTGCCAATGGTGATCCTGAAATTTTCCATACCTGTTCTCCTCTATTTTTCCGCTTTCCTATACAGGAAGCCCCGCAAAAACGGATGCTCCCAAAACTGTAAGAAGTCCCGCTACCGCAATGGCCAGACTGCTCATAGCGCCTTCCACCGGTCCCATCTCCATAGCCTTTGCAGTTCCAATGGCGTGAGAAGCAGTTCCCAGGGCCAATCCTTTGGCAATAGGCTCCTGAATCCGGAATATTTTACATACACCTTCTGCAATAACATTTCCCAATATACCGGTAATGATGATCACTGCCACTGTGATGGTCACTACGCCTCCCAGTTCCTGAGAAACGCCCATGCCGATAGCCGTAGTGATAGACTTGGGCAGAAGGGTCACATACTGCTCATGGTTCAGCCGGAAAAGCCGCGCCAGAAGATATACACTTCCCAGACTTGCCACAGTTCCAGACAAAATACCTGCCGCCACTGCTTTAAAATTCTTTTTTAGCAATGTAAGCTGCTCATAAAGAGGCACTGCCAGACAGACCGTCGCCGGAGTCAGCAGATAGCTGATATACTGAGCTCCCCCGTTATACTGATCATAGTCTACATGGAGCACCGCCAGGACTCCCATGACACAGAGGATCCCGATGAGCAGAGGATTCAGCAGCGCCAACTTAAAACGTTTCTTCAAAAGCAGGCCGATCTCATAAGCCAGAAAACTTAAAACCGCGCCAAAAAATACAGAATCAGTGAGAAACTCTTTCATCTTTTTTCTCCTTTCCGATCATTGCCTGAGTTACTTTTCCTGTCACCGCCATTACCAGGACTGTAGTCACAATGGTTATCAGGATCACAGGAAGCCAGACAGGTTGAAGAGAAGACCAAGATTCCATCAGTCCCACTCCCGCCGGTATAAACATCACCGGCATGATCTCTATCAGAAAAGTGGCTGTCTCCCGGACCTGCCCCAGCTTTAAGATACCTGTGATCAGCGCGGCCAGCATAAGGACCAGTCCGTACACACTGGCAGGCACAGGCAGCGGGATTAGCATATGGAGGATCTCCCCCAGAAATGAAATAAATAGGATGATACTAAATTGCTTTAAAAACTTCACTTTTTCCTCCTCATTAGTGGTAGTACCAGTCCATTATAGGAGCCTCTTTCTTTAAAGTCAATGCTTCTGAAAAACATAGACATAATTTTTTCCCTGTGATAGGATAATATAGTAATGCTATACTAATACGAAATAGAAAGAGAGGTCAGAATATGACAGTTGCAGAACGATTTTTAAAATATATTGCTGTGGATACTACCTCAGATCCTTCTTCCGAGACTTTCCCCAGCACCAAAAGCCAGATAGATTTTGCCAATATGCTGGCTGAGGAAATGAAGGCAATGGGCCTTGAGAATGTCACTGTAGATTCCTACGGGTATGTCTTCGGGACCATTCCCTCTACTATTGAAGATTATCAGGGAAAAATCCTGGGATTTATCTCCCACATGGATACTTCCTGTGCGGAATCCGGTAAAAATATCCGTCCCCGGATCATTAAAGATTATGACGGAAAGGACATTGTATTAAACGAAGAAAGAAAGATCGTCATGAGTCCCCGGGACTTTTCCAACCTCTCCCAGTATCAGGGCCAGGATCTCATTGTCACGGACGGCACCACCCTTCTGGGAGGCGATGACAAGGCTGGTATCTCAGAGATCCTTACAGCCGCGGAATATCTTCTGGCTCATCCGGAAATTCCCCATGGTCCGGTCCGGGTAGGATTCACCCCTGACGAAGAGATCGGCCGGGGCACAGATCATTTTGATGTAGAAAGATTTGGTGCGGACTTTGCCTATACTATGGACGGCGGGGAATGCGGAGAACTGGAATATGAAAACTTCAATGCCGCTGAAGGGATCGTAAATTTTCATGGCGTCAGCATCCACCCCGGTTCTGCCAAAGGAAAGATGATAAATGCCCTGCGCCTGGCTATGGAATACGAGGCGCTTATGCCTGAGGATCAGCGGCCGGAATGCACCGAGGGAAGGGAAGGCTTTATCCATCTGGATGCTCTCCAGGGCTCTGTGGACCATGCCCGTTCAGAATATATCATCCGGGATCATGACATGGCCCTGTTCCAGAAAAAAAAGAAACATATGCAGGATATGGCGAAGAAAATGAATCTCAAATACGGTTACCAGGCTGTATCCTTAAAGATTGAAGACTCCTACTTTAATATGCTGGAAAAGATCCAGCCTCACCAGTTCCTGATCGACAATGTTTTGAAAGTATACGAAAAACTGGGGATCCGTCCCCAGACCCAGCCTATCCGGGGAGGCACAGACGGAGCCCAGCTTTCCTTTAAAGGTCTGCCCTGCCCCAATCTGGGAACAGGAGACCACAACTGCCACGGACATCTTGAATTTGCCTGCATCCAGGCAATGGAAAAATCTGTGGAAGTGATCATAGAGCTGATCCGGATCTGGCAGTAAGCGATCTCCCGTAAGGCCTCCGGTCCTTAAATCTATACCGAAACTGAAAAACCGTTCAAAAAGGAATTTCCAGATTCTTGTTTTTCCCTTTTTGAACGGTTTTTTTATTCTGAAGAACTATCTTCGCTGTCGCTCTCAATCGCCTGGGAAGATCCTACAGGCTCTGCCCCCAGATATTCTTCCAGAGTAATATCCTGCTCATAGATCTCCTTAGCCGCTTCTTTTCCCACATATCTGTAATGCCAGGGTTCGAAGATAATTCCGGTAATATCGCTTTTATCCAGAGGATAGCGGAGGATAAACCCATATTTCCAGGAATTTTCCATCAGCCACTGCTGGTCTTCCGTCTCCATCTGCTTCTCGTCCAGGTTCATATATTCTGAAGATACAATATCCAGAGCCAGTCCGATCTGATGTTCGCTGGTGCCCGGCACTGCCACTACTGTTCCGGCTTCCACTGCGGCCTGATCTTCCGGCAGGCCTTCTTCTGACATTACCCGCTGGATCTTGTTCTGATAAAGATATTCCTGGGTCTCCCAGGCCCGGAACGCGGAACAGATTACCGGGTTTCTTCCTGCTGCCCTGGCAGCTGCAAACATATCCTCCAGATCCCCCATGATCCTGGCGTCAACCTGATATCCATTGGAGTCGATCGTTTCTGTTGCCACTTCTGGGACATCTTCCTGGGTCATGGGATTTTTAGCGTTTACCAGTTTCAGATACCACTGTTCTTTCTCCTTCTCATCTGCCAGCTTAAGACCGCTGTCTTCTTGCTCTTTCGCCTTCTGGTTCTCCTTCTCAGCCTGTTTTTCTGCATAGGCCTGGGCTGCCGCCTCCCGGTGTTTTGTCCTAACTATATTTGTCACGCCGGCAATAGCCACAAATACTGCCAGCAGAAAAATCCCTAGCCTTCGGTTTCTCTGCCGAATACGCTTAATATTACCTTTGTATCTGCGTCTGTATCTTGTATGTCTCCTTGAATCCATATTAATTATCCCACCTTATCTGTCTGTCCATGGCTTTAACCATGGTACTCTCTTATTATACCGACCCCCCTCAAAAGCCGGAATATCTAAGTCAATGCCAGCTACTCTGTGGCTAGTATATCACAAAGCGGAGCATTACGGGAACATTTTATTACATTTTTATGAAGTAAAGGTTACCAGATACAGATAAGTATTCCACTATTTTCCTTTTTTATACCGGATCCTGCCCGATATCCCAGACGCTTCTGAGCCGGAGATTCTCCGGTTTTCCTCTCAGGATCTCCACAGTCTTAGAGCCGCCGTTCAGATCAAAATAGTTATCGGATAACACCAGATCCTCCTGATCATTGAGGATTTCCACGCTTTTTGCATAGGTTTCCGCTTTCACCGTGATCCTGTTATCTTCTACTGTACAGGACAGCCTGGGATCTTCATACCGGAAATATTTAGGATAAGAGAAGATCACCGTTCCTTCTGAAATCTTCTTCTCTCCTTCCCAGGCCTGATAGCTGACGTATTCTTCAAACACTTTGATATCCGGCAGTTCTTCCTTCTCCAGCCAGACACTGGAAAGAGGAGGGACCAGGATCTCCTTTTCTTTGCTCCAAAGGATCCGGGCCTTTGCATTGCGTACCTGCCATTTCACTGTCAGTTTTTTCTCCGTCAGAGTCTCATTGGAAACATTCAGATGAATGGATTTTTCAAATTCAAAATGCTGCCGGTTCATATTGGCCTCCTGTGTCATCCAGCTTTCCTCCTGGCAGGACAAAAGCACCGGAGCAAAAAATCGCCGGGCGTAATAGTGAAGAGCCTTCCAACGGCCGTGATAATCAATAGAGGACCAGGAGATCACCGGCCAGCAGTCATTGACCTGCCAGTATACGGCCCCCATGCATCTTCCCCGGTTTCTCCGGAAATGTTCCACCCCATACCGGATGGCGTCTGCCTGGAGAAGCTGGGAAGCATAGATCACATCTGAGAAATTTCCAGGATACCGGTAAGTCTGCTGCATGTAGTTCATGATCTTTCCGTTAGCCCCGTAATTTCTCTGGTGTTTTTCCATAATATAGGAAAACAGGTTCCAGTCCCTGGGGTCATCGGTAAAGCTCTCGATAGTCTTTTTACTGGGAAGGGCCTGGAAGCCAAACTCCGAGATATACCGGAAAAAGAACTTCCGGTACTCTGAAAAAGGCCTTCCTCCATGCCATACCTTCCAGTAATGGACGTCTCCCCTGTCGGGATCGTTGGGATTGTCAAAGGAACCCCCTGAAGAAGGGCTTGCGGGCCAGTAAAAGGTCTCCGGATCACATTTTCTCAGGATCTCCGGAAAGATCCTCTCATACATGAACAGATAGTCCCGGACTTCGGAATGCTTGGTAACCCAGCACCTTTCATCTACGAACATCTCCATTTCATTATTGCCGCACCACAGAGCCAGACAGGCGTGATGGCGGATCCTCCGGATATTGTCTTCCAATTCTCTGCGGATATTTTCTTCAAACTCCGGCGTCAGCTCATAGACCGAGCAGGCGAACATAAAGTCCTGCCATACTGCCAGTCCCAGCTCATCACAGATGTCATAGAACCAGTCGTCCGGATAAAAGCCTCCGCCCCATACCCGGATCACATTAAAATTCGCTCTTTTGCAGTCTTCCAGCAGCCGCCTGGTCTTTTCTCTGCTCCTGTTCCCCAGCAGGTGCTCCTCCGGTATATAATCGGCTCCCATGGCAAAGAAAGGGATCCCGTTGATCTCATGGGCAAAACTTTCTCCCCACTGATCTTTTTCTCTTCTCACTGTCATCTTACGAAGACCGATCCTTCTTTCCCAGCAGTCCTCCGGCTCACCGTTTCGGTAAAGCACCGCCCGGACCTGATACAAAGGCTGGTCTCCCAGACCATTTACCCACCAAAGCTGAGGATCCGGGATCCTGAGGGTACCGGATCCGTCCAAAGACAGCCAGGTCTTGAAAACTTCTCCCTGGGGAGAAACAGCCGAAACCTGGATCTGATAGTCACCTTTCCGTTCTTCCTTCCACTGGATCTGAAAATCCAGAAGCCAGTCATTTTTTTCCTGGCGCTGCCGGATATACACATCTTCCAGGGAAGCGTTTTTTACATAGCACAGATATACCGGACGGAAGATCCCCGCATCGGGAAGATGGGCGCCCCAGTCCCAGCCGAACATATAGTGGGCTTTGCGCAGGTGCATAAATCCTTCGTAAGTATCCTCATTTCCGATATTTTTATACTTTTCGTAGGCCTGGGCAATGAACTTCAACGGAGAGCGGAAGATCACCTGGAGCACATTATCCTTTTTCAGATACTCTTTTACCTCATAGTCCCAGGTTCTGTGCATGTTTTCTGCATGCCCCAGATAGGTTCCGTTAAGCCAGATATCCGCCACAGTGTCCAGTCCTTCAAAGGAAAGGAACACCCTGGCATATGCTTTTGGATCTTCTGCCGTAAATCTGCACTGATACTCATAATCTGCCTCCATAAGCGCGCAGATCTGATCTTCATTATCCTTCCAGTAGGGATCCGGGATCTCTCCGTTTCTCAGAAGATCTGTATATACAGATCCCCAGACTCTGGCTTCCCTCCAGTTTTCCTCTCCTGCCCTGCGCATACTCCAATTATCTTTGAATTCCAGTTTTTCCATATAACCTCCTATCCGATAAGAAAGGGTCCTTCCCTATCCACTGCCATACTGCAGGCAGCACCAGGCAAAGCCTGTCGCCTGTCTCTGCCCGTTGCCCGTTGGCCGTTAAATGGTGCTGCATGCCAGTGACATGCGTCCAGTGCGGACCGCAGCAAAGCGAAGACCTGCCCGTGCAAGCACGGCAGGCGTTTGCCGGATGTATTGCTCAAAAAAAGCCGCCGCATTTATGCATATTTCTATCCTGCTTAAATGCGGCAGCTCCTTATCTCTGTTTTATCTCTTTCTTATATATTGCTTATTTTGTGGCTTTCCACTCGTCGATCTGTCTCTGCATCTCATCAATAACATCCTGGATACCTGTAGCTTCCAGTTTCTTCTGAAGCTGCGGCAGGTATTCTTCCGGATCTACACTTCCGGTATACAGAGATTTTCCAAACTCGTCCAGTACGTTTCTGAATCCGGCTACCTGTGTGCTTACCGGCTCCAGATCAAAGTCGAAACCGAAGGACGGAGCTTCCTGGGAAGCATCATTGAATTCCTTAAAGGTCGCCCATTTGTCCAGAGGCTCATTGTCCATTACATAGGTATTGAACAGACCGCCCTGTACCCAGTAAGGAGCAGAGTAATCTTTCTGTTTCTCCGGGTTTAATTTTGCCTTGTAATCATAGATATAGTCTTTTCCTGCTGCTGCGTCTTTTTCTTCCTGTGTAGCTTCAACTTTCTCCCAGTGAACACCCTCAATACCATAGTTCAACATGTTTCTCAGCTCCTGGTCTGTATTGATCAGGTTCAGCAGTTCCATGGCCTTCTCCGGATGCTCGGAATTCTTATTGATAGCTGTCAGAGCACCTCTGGCAGAAGCATTGGTGATCTGTGTATCCATGATCTGGGTGGCAACAACTTCATAGCCAAGGTCCTTGCCCCAGGTAAGCTCTGCGTAAGGCTGTCCATCACCTTTTGTTACAAAACGTTTCACAGATTTATCATCGGAAGCAGTAGCCGCATCTTTGTTGATATAGCCTGCCAGATAATATTTCCGCATGGTATCCAGTGTGGATTTCATTTTCTCTGTCTCAAATACATTCTTTACAGTCAGGGTATCGTCCCCGTATTCAATACCTACCGGATCCTGGATCTTATCCATATAGGTAGGCGCTGTATAGTCTTTTGTCAGATACATAGGAACAACATCCGGCTCATTTTCTTTAATAAGCTTCAGGTATGGCTCCAGATCCTCAAGAGTATGGATATCCTGGTAAGGAATGTTGTATTTATCTACATATTCTTTGGTAAATACCCACATAGGACAGCTTCCGATCTCTTTTTCGCTTGGAACACCGTAGGTCACGCCGCCTACTTTGGCAGCTTCCCAGAAACGGGGATCGATCTTGTCATACATCTCTTTACCTTCTGTCTGGAGCAGGTCATCCAGTTCCAGGAAAGCTCCCTTCTGAGCATTCTGGAGATAATCATTTGTCCAGGAGCAGGTAAAGCACAGATCCCATTTATCTCCGGTATTGATCACAACCTGCATCTTCTGGTTATAATCGCCCCAGCCTACTTTCACTACGTCCAGCTTTACCCCGATCTTATCTGCCAGATAATTATTAACTTCTTCAAAAACCTCATCATCATCTGCCTGGGCGTCTCCTACCTGATACCAGGTCAGTTCTACGATCTCTTCTCCATTTGCATTTGTCTCTGTTTTCTTGCCGCAGCCTGTCAGCATACCTGCCGCCATCACACCGGCCATAGCAAGGGCTCCGATTCTTTTTGCGTACCGAAACTTCATAAAATTATATCCTCCTCAAAATTTATACAAATCTTATTCCTTCACTGCACCGATGGTCAGTCCGTTGACAAAGTATCTCTGGAAGAAGGGATAAGCAAATATGATCGGCAGTGTGGAAATTACCACGATCGCCATCTTAATAGTCTCTTTTGGCAAGTTTGCCGCTGCCTGGATACCGTCTACACCCATCATAGACTTGTTGCTGGCCAGCCAGTCAATCGAGTTCTGGATCTGCATCAGCAGGAACTGAAGAGGAATCCAGGTCTTGTCGTCTATGTACATCAGGGCGTTGAACCAGTCGTTCCAATACCCCAGTGTAAGGAACAGGCCGATAGTCGCCAGACCAGGCATAGCCATGGGGATAACGATCTTAAAGAACAGCCTCCATTCAGAAGCCCCGTCGATCTTTGCGGATTCTACTACTGAATCCGGGATACTGGTCTTAAAGAAAGTCCTGAGCACGATAACGTTAAATGAATTCATGCACAGAGGAAGGATCAGGGCCCAGACGCTGTTTTTCAGCATCAGCACCTTTGTCATTACCAGGTAATTGGCGATCATACCGCCGGAAAACAGCATGGGAACTGTGATCACCTTGGTAAAGAAAGAACGGAAAGCATAGGTTTTTCTGGACAGGGAGTATGCATAAGTTCCTGTCAGAAGGAGACCAAGAACCGTTCCCACTACGGTAACCAGGATCGTCACGCCGTAGCTTCTCAGAATATTTTCACCAGCATTTATAATGTACTGGTAAGCATACAGACTCCACTCCTCCGGTATGAAACGGTATCCGTTCATAGTCAGAGATTCTTCGTCTGTCAGTGAAATAATGATTACAAAGACGAACGGGATCACACTTAACAGTGATAAGATCGTAAGGATCAGATTAAACAGCACATTGGTTGGCTTCTTGATCATATTGTATTCGCACTGCTGATCTTCCATTTTCTGGATCTGTTTCTCCCTTGTCCGCTCTTTCATCTTCTGTTTCAGACCTGAAACTGACATCTCTTTTTCTTCCTCCTTTCCTAGAATAATGCGTTTTCATTGTCGATCTTGGATACGATCTTGTTGGCGATCATGATCAGGATAAATCCTACTGTGGACTGGAACAATGCCGCAGCGGAACTCATACCGATCTCTCCGTTAGTCTGCAGAGCACGGAAGATATAAGTATCCAAAACATTGGTTACCGGATACAGAGGTCCGGAGTTCATAGGCAGCTGATAGAACAGACCGAAGTCCGCTTTGAAAATGCCCCCTACTGCCATGATCAGCAGGATGGTGATAACCGGTTTCAGCAGAGGAATCGTAATATATTTGATCTGCTGCCATTTGGTAGCACCGTCCAGGACCGCCGCTTCGTAATAAGTCTTGTTGATACCGCAGATAGAAGCCAGGTAAACAACTGTATTATAGCCGATACCTTTCCACTGGCTCATGAAAATAATGATGAAAGGCCAGTAAGCCTTTTCTGTATACCAGGCAATCCCATCATGTCCGAACTGCTGGAGCACTGCGTTGAAATAACCTTTCTCAGGGTTCAGGAAAGCATATACACAGTAGCTGACAACAACCCATGATAAAAAGTAGGGAAGGAACATGGCGCTCTGATAGATCTTGGCCATTCCTTTGTTTCTCAGTTCATTTAATAATAAAGCCACGATAACAGGAAGCACAACACCGAGAATGATAAAGGTAGCATTGTATAAAACCGTGTTTCTCAAAATGATCCAGGCGTCGCCGCTGCTGAACAGGAATTTGAAGTTGTCCAGTCCTACGAATTCGCTGGAAATAAGACTTTCAAAGAAGTTTCCTGACAAACGATACCGTTTGAATGCTACCAGGATTCCGAATAAAGGCAGATATGCAAATAAAAGGAACCAGATCGCACCAGGCATGCTTAAAACAAGAAGTTCTTTGTTTGTTTTAAGACGGGTGAAAAAGGACACCTTTTTTGCCTTTTCTTCTCTTTTCACTTCTTAACCTCCTTTTGCACTTACCATAACCGCCGGCTTGTTATTTTGTGCTTTTGTTTGTTCACATCTATAACTATACCGGATAAGTCCTCCAAATCCTAGTCGAAAACTTCCAGTTTTCCTGGACAGATTCTAGCAGGTAAAAAGCAGGCACTGGACAGATTCCAGGTAAAAAAACAAAAGAAAACTGAAATTTTTCCACCTTTTATAGGAAAAACCCTGCGGGTTCCGGTATTTTTCATAAATATCCGGAATCCCCGCAGGGTTTTTCCTGTTCATTTCTGCTGATTCCAAAGGAACCTAATATTTTTTCATATTTCTCAGAGAAGCCGGCGAAACTCCGTAGCACTGTTTAAATTTCCGGTAGAAATAGCTGGTATCCGGATACCCTACTTCTCTGGCGATGTCGTTGATCTTCATGTTGGTATTCAGGATCAGATCCTTTGCAATGGAATTTTTTACATTATTCAGGTACTGGGCAAAAGAAGAGCCTGTCTCTTTCTGAAAGATCTGTCCCAGATAGGAAGCGTTCATATGATACTTATAGGAAAGGGTCTTTAGATTCATATCCTCTTTATAGTTCTTCTGCACTTCCTCCATGATCTGCCGTACCACAGGGGTATACTGGGAATCTTCTGTGTGAAGGTAGGTGATGATCTCGGAAATCTCTGAGATAAATACAGCTTTCAGCCCTCTCAGATCCTCTGCCTGATAGATCTTCTCGATCATTTCAGAAACTCCCTGGAGATTGGTAGACTGGGTCAGCTTATATTCCCCCTTGATGTCCTGCAGGATCATAACGATCTTCAGGGCGATCTGATAAAGGACGTCTACTTTTACTCCGGATTCCAGATTATTGATAAACAGGTCCTCTATGTATCCTACCGCGCCTTCTCTGTCTTTCTTAAGGATCATCTTCCGCAGGAGCCCTTCGTCAATAGCCCCGTCTCCCCATTTCCGGTCCTGGATATCCGCTTCGCTTATACAGCTGCCGTATCCCTCCAGCATTTTATACTTCTGCAGTCTGGAAGCGGTCCCGTAACATTTTGGCAGCATTTCATAATCCTCTATAGGAGAAGTCACGGTCAGAAAACTCATGATCCCCATCTGACTTTCCAGACGGTCCTGAAATCCTCTGTAAAATTCTGTGACCTCCCTGTCCTTCGTTTCCTTTCCTGCATACAGAAGGAGAAAGAGGGTATCTGTTGCCAGATAAATGGCCTTGATCTTTTCCGGTTCCTTCTGAAGAGCAGCCAGCACGTCACTGAGGCTTGCCTTTTCACTGAGAGTTCCTGTATCTACCTTCATCAGGGAAGGATAGACTTTCTCCCCGGTCCCGATCTTCGGCAGCATCTGTTTAAATCCCGCCTCTCCTTCCTGGCTAAGCTTTCCCTTCAGGAAGCGGTGCCATCCGATCTTATCCTCCATATTCCCGGCACTTTCTCTATCCATCTTATCCAGATGTTCTCCTGCGCTTATCAGAGCCTGCTGAAGCTGCTCTTCATTAATAGGTTTCAGGATATATTCTTCCACATCCAGTTTCAGGGCCTTCCTGGCATATTCAAATTCATCATAGCCTGACAGGATCAGAAATCTGGTCCTGGGGCTGATCTTCCGGATCTCTTCCAGCAGCTCCAGCCCGTTCATCAGAGGCATTTCCACATCTGTTACCACAATATCCGCCGGTTCCTTCTGAAACATTTCCAATGCTTCTCTTCCATTGTGGGCCATGGCGGTCACCTCCATGGAAATCGCCTCCCAGTCCACAATATAGCGGATCCCCTGGAGAATGAATTCCTCATCCTCCACCAACATCACCTTTTTCATCTTTTTCATTCTCCTCTATCTTTATTGTAACAATCACCAACAGGCCTTTAGGTGCAGCCGCCTGCAGAAGAAGTCCATACTGGTCTCCATAAACTGCCTTAATTCTTCTGTTGACATTTGCAATTCCGATAGACTTGTCTTTTCTCTCCTCCGGAGAGTTTTCCCTCAGCTCTGTATTTTTTCTGTCGATCTCCTCCTGAGTCATTCCGATTCCATTGTCCTGGATGTAGAGAGAAAGAACTTCCCCCTCTGCCTCGGCCCAGATCTTCACCAGATTATCTTTCCGGTCTCTTTCAATACCGTGGATAAAATAATTTTCCACGATCGGCTGGAGGACAAACTTGATAATAGGTTTAGACAAAAGCTCCACTGGACAGGATACCTGGGAAGAAAAGCTGCCCTGATACCGGTACTCGAAAAGTTCCATATACTGTTTGCAGTAATCCAGTTCCTGACCCAGAGTGATCACATCAGCCTCCTTCAGCTGGCTCCTGAATAAAGTCACCATACTGTAAAGCATTTTTCCTACTTCCCGGTCCCCGTTGCAGATAGCTTTCATACGGATAGCCTCCAGGGTATTATATAAAAAGTGGGGATTGATCTGGCTCTGGAGAGCCTGCATCTGGGCGTTTTTCCTCTCAATTTCCGCCAGATAGCTTTTCTGGATATACAAGTTCAGATCTTCGCACATTTTATTAAACTGATCCGCCACCATATCCAGTTCATCCCCTTTTTTGTTTACCTTCAGTCTGGTCTGAAGGTTTCCCGTTGTCACCTGGTTCATGGCATACAGGATAGAATCTACCCTTGCGGTAAGACGCCGGACATAGTAGCCGATCCCCAGGATCCCCAAAGCCGCCGCCGCTACCCCTGCCGCCAGGATCATAGCCAGTGTCCGAAAAGAAAGGGCTGACGCCTGGCTGATATTCAGGAAGGTATAAGCGGTATAAAAATTTCCCGACTCTTTCAAAACAAGATATCCGCTATCTTCCATCCTTTTCTCCCACTGCTCCACCGGAGGATCCTGATAGATCACCTGGTCATTCTGGTTGCAGACAGTCAGATCTGTATATGGATTGTCCTGGATATTCCGGAATCTTCTCTCTCCTTCAAAGGTAAAGATCATACAGCCTGCCCCGGTCATATTGTCCGGATCCCGGATTTCTTTGACATAGAGCAGTTTTCCCTCCTCCTTAAAATCCGGCTCCTCTATCTCTTCCAGCCTGGCTTTTCCGTCTTTGCCGGGATAAAAGATCTGCTGAGGATAACACCTGGTCAGATTCAGGGTATCATAACTGATGATCTCAATACATTCCAGATTTCCGTATCCTTCAAAAGCATCGTTGATAAAATCATAGATCCCTCTGTATGCCAGGTTGTCTTCCGCGGAATACCGGTCCAGTCCGTATTTCAGATATTCCTCCGGTCCCAGGCTCAGATAGGCCAGCAGATCTTCCAGTTCTGTTTCCGTACGGTAAAGATCCTGGAATAAATAATCGCTGGTTTTCTCTGTCTCTTCAATATACTCTGCGGCTTCCCGGTTGATCCGCTCCATAGCCTGGCGGTTATTTTCCAGGATCCTCTTCCTGGAATCTGAGATAAAATAGACCACCAGGACTGAAACAATGCACAGCACGATAGCCGTATAAGACCAGAACATTTTAAAATAAAGCTGCGCCGGTTTTTTCTTTTTCATAGCCTCCCCCCTATCTGTTCCATAAACTGTCCGCCCTCTGCCGGTTTTCCCGGTCCGGGAGCTTTCCTTTCTTTTCCGGCTGTTTACAGCAGGAAAAGAGGGTGCAAATTAATGCCCCTCTTCAATAGCTCTCAGGACTCTCTGGTTCATAAATACTACCATGAATCCATATATGCTTGCAATAAATAGAATAAAAGTTCCCGCCTGGATCTCCAGCAGCATAAGCACCACTGCCAGCATAGCGGTATTTCCCAATGTGATCACCGGCCTGGTGATACACAGGCAGAAAGCCCCTTTAAAGATATCCCGTATCTTCATCTCATATCTGGAAGCCAGCAGATAAAGATCCGGTGTCAGGATCACTGCCCCGGCAAAAAGGATCCCGAAAAGGATCGCCAGAGGCAGGATGGGCATCTGCACAGAGAAAAACTCTGTATTTGTCCAGAATATCCAGACCAGGAGAAGCTGCAGGGCAGCTACTCCCATTTTTCTTCCCCAGGAATCCAGATATCCGGCTTTATAATCTTTCCACGCCGTAGTATCGGTCTTATGGAGTACCCGGTTCATAGCGAAAAACACGCCGCACAGAGCCGGTCCCGCCCAGACGGCGCAGACCAGAAACAGGGGGAAGCAGGCTCTTACCTGGCTGATCCCCACAAAAAGGAAAAACAGCAGAACAGGTATATTCGACACAAGAAAGAAAAAATTAATTTTCAAAAAATACAAAAATCTGTCACAGGCTCCCAGTATCTTTTCAATATTAAAAATTTCACTTAACACCTTACTTCCTCCTGACTTTCTTACAGTTTAAAAAGCAATGTCTTGATCTCGTAGGGATGAAGGCTTACCTCCACCTTACCCTCTTTGGGCTCTTCTATAGGCCGCTCCATCAGATCTCCTTCCATCCAGGCGCCAAAGCCAAATCCCGGATCCAGTACTACCTTCTGGGAAGAACCTGCGAAATCATGGAATCTTACCACCAGATACTTTCCGTCTTCTGATTTCTTTACCGCATCTATCTCTACCTGAGGATTATCCAGAGTAAAGAAGCTGCCGTAGCCGGTCTTATCCTGTCCTTCGAAAACATCCATAGGATTATTCAGTCCATAGGCTTCTTCTACTACATGTCCTGCCACAAAGTCTCCGGTATGAGGCAGGAAAGCATAAGTAAACTCATGGGTGCCCAGATCCTGGAGATGATCCGGCTGAAGGCCTGAACGAAGAAGAGACAGACGCATAACATTGTCTTTAATGTCGTATCCGTACTTACAGTCGTTCAGCAGGGCAGCGCCGTAGTTTCTCTCAGAGAGATCCGCGAACCGGTGTCCCACGCTTTCAAATCTGGCCTGATCCCAGCTTGTATTCCAGTGATTTGGTCTGCGGACATTTCCATACTGGATATCATAGGTAGCATATGTGCTTCTGATATCCACAGTAAAGGCTGTCTTGATCAGCTGCTGTCTTTCATGGAAATCAACCTTGGTCTTAAAATCGATCCTTCTGCTGTTACTGTAGAAGATCATATCCTGGAAGATAGCGGTATTCATATAATTCCATTCCATATGGATGGTTAACCGCAGCGGTCCCATTTCCTTGATCTGGAAAGCAGTAAGATCAGTGATCTCCCGCATTTTCTGCTGATAGAAAATATCAATATCCCAGGCGTCGTTGTCGATTGGCTTATCCTCAAATACCTGAAGGACATTTCCTCTCTCGCCGGCTGCCAGCACTTCTCTGCCGGCTTCTTTGTCATAAAGGCGGGTGATCTGGCCATACCCATTTAACTCTGCCAGATAGAATGGCGTCTCCACCTTTCTTTCCTGCACTTTGAAAGGTGTCTGTTCCCTTTCTTCCCTGCCTTCTTTTACAAAGATCGTCTTGTGTCCCATGGCAGGCACATCTGTTACCTGTACATAAGCCACATCTCCCTGATCCTGGGAAACAAGGAGATTTCCATCCTCGTCAGTAAAGCTGCAGGAGCCGCTTACCGGAAGGGCCACAGTCTCGTTCATATTCCAGCCGGAAGCGTTATATACGGTGTACGCCTTTTCTGTATTTTCCATAGAATCCTTATGGAAATCTTCCAGGACTCCCATACCGATCTCCTGGATCTTCTGATAGTCTTTTCTGGAATCCTCATATACTTCATGAATGGAAGATCCCGGGATAATATCATGGAACTGATTGGTAAGGATCATCTTCCATCCCCTGGTCAGCTTTTCCTGTTCTGCCAGGGACAGATCTCCGGCTCCCATGGCGGCCATGGCAGTCATCCACTCTGCTCTGCGGTACAGAAGCTCCATCTTCCGGTTCATTCTCTTATTGTAAGCCTGGCTGGTATAGGTACCTCTGTGATACTCCAGATACAGCTCTCCGTCCCAGGTATTTACATATTGATCTGTATTTTCCACGTTTTCCTTTAATTTCCGGAAATACGCCCCTGCTGTAGAGGTTTTCAGGTTAGGCAGCCCCGGGATCTTGTCGATCCTTCTTCTGGCTTCCAGCAGGTCGCGGTTTACGCCGCCGCCTCCGTCTCCATATCCGTAAGAGATCAGCAGATCTTTGTTCATAGCCTTTTCACTGTAAGACTCCCATACGCCCTTTACCGTCTTTGGCGTCAGCAGACCGTTATAGGTATAGAACCAGGAATCCGGTCCGTTCCAGGGTTCCGGGGTAGTAATAAAGTGTGTGAGCACCTCGGTACCGTCCATTCCTTTCCAGCGGAAAGTATCATGGGGCATACGGTTAAACTGGTTCCAGCTGATCTTGGTAGTCATAAACACATCAATGCCGGACTTCTTCAGGATCTGGGGCAGCGCCCAGGAGTAACCGAATACATCAGGAAGCCAGAGATATTCCACATCTTTCCCGAATTCTTCTTTCAGGAATCTGCTTCCGATGAGGAGCTGCCGGGTCAGGGATTCTCCGCTGGTCAGGTTGCAGTCGGCTTCCACCCACATGCCTCCGTCGGCTTCCCACCGTCCTTCTTTCACCCGTTTCTTGATCTCCTCAAAGATTTCCGGAAAATCTTCTTTTATATATTCGTAAATCTGCGGCTGTGTCTGAAGGAAAATATATTCCGGGAACATTTCCATCATACGCAGTACTGTAGAGAAAGAACGGGAAGCTTTCTCATGGGTATGTTTCAGTCTCCACAGCCATGCCATATCAATGTGGGTATGTCCTACACAGTAAACATTCACCGAAGAATGTTTCTCCATCTTATCGATCATTTCATTTAAGGTCTGATCTGCCTGGTGAAGGGACTCATAAAAAGCCTCGCTTCCCGGATAAGACCAGTCAATACAGTGGCAGGCCTGATCCAGAGCATTCCTCAGATCATATTTCACCGGATTTCCATCCTCCAGATTAGCAATGGTATCCAGGATCAGAGTTCCCATATAATAAAAGTCATCTGCCTGTTCATCTAAGCAGGCCAGATCTGCCTGACGGATCTTATGTTCCTGAACAGCCGGAACCCCTCCTCCTTCCAGTCCGGACCAGAGACGAAAGGTAAGATTTACAGTTTTTCCGCAGAACTCTTCCGGAAAAAATACTTCCTTGTGATTTACATCTACGCCCTGGTAAGGTTTTCCGTCAATATAGCACATAGCCTCAAAACCGGAGTTATTTCCGGCTCCTGTGTTGCCGAAATCAAAAACACCCACAACTCTCTGGCCTTTCCACTGGGCCGGGATCTCAATGTCCTTGTGCATCCAGAGATAGCGGTCTCTTCCGGACCAGCAGTCCCCGGTATGTATGGTATCCCAGTTGTCAAACTCTGCGGGCACCTGGGGATTGACCACTCCCTGAAGATCTTCCTGTACCGCAAATTCCTCCAGATTCCGGATATTCCTGTATCTGTATTTTTTCACCTCTGTAATTCTTCTGTCCAGTTTCCTGTCCGTTAAAAACATGTCTTTCATAGGAACCCTCCTGTGATTTCTATTGTAATGTTGTAGTTTTCTGTTTTCTATATTATACGAAACATTCCCGGGCACTACAATTTTCCATTTTCTACATTTGGTGAAAAAATTATATGCTGTCTGCTTTCTTTATGGTCTCCTCCAGTTCTTCTCCTTCCAGTATCACGATCTTCAGCCAGTTTTTTTCTACACCCAGAGGCGGGATCTTGCGAAGATCGCCTCTTTCCTCATGGTATCCTCTTCCGTATACGCTGGAGTTGGCCGGCTCCAGTCCTACCACATAGTCTCCGCTGGCAAGGGACTTCCATTCCATGAAATAAGGAAGACGCTCTTTATTGAATTCCATCCGGATTCCCAGACCCAGTCTTTCATTGATCACTGCGGCAAAAGTATTTCCTTTTTCATCTGCCTTCAGCTCATGGAGAAATACATATTCCGGCTCATTGTCCACAGGCGCTTCCATCTTCCAGTACAGCTCCTCATGGCCTGCTGCCTGCTCATCTCTTGGGATCACTTTCTTTGTAGGAATCACGATCCTGGCGTTTTCCTCCAGCAGAGGATAGCCCACATTAAAATGATACAGCAACATAGCCGTCTCTTCCCGAAAGCCCTGATTTTCTATAGTATCCTCAATAAGAATCTCCTTACCCGGCCAGGACGTAGTGATCTTTCTTTGAAATACCATATTTTCACCAAACAGTTCTGCTTCCCGCATTTCCCCCTGGACCGTCATCACATAGGAGTCCTCCTCCCACCGGGTCCAGGCCCCTGTATGCTCTGCAGGCGTGGTCCGGATCCTGCCGTGCATGGGATAGTCCTTTCCCTGTGAAGAATACGGCGCGCAGATATTCTCCAGCCCGCAGGTGAACATCATGCCTCCCATAATACTCCTCTGGGCTTCCTGTCCATTGGTGTCATAATGATTTCTCCCCTGAAGGCCGGGTTTTGACAAAAAGCTCATATTTATCCCTTTATAAGACAGCTCCGCCAGGTCCAGACACTTATCCTTCATCACTGTAAAATTCAGGGGGCCGTTCTTGATCTGCCAGGCTTTCATTCCCCCTGCTCTGCCTTCTTCATAAGAAATTTCCCGTATCTCGGCTGCCTGGGCCATATGCCCGGCATATCGGAATATTTTTTCTTTTTTCATCTGCTTCTATCCTTTCTCCACTGTTATTACGCTCTGATCTCTAAACGATATCCGCTGCAGTCCAAAAACAGCTCTGCATACATGGCGTTTGCCCAGGAAAACCATTCTCTGGTATATCTTGTGTCATCATCCACATGAAATCCTTCATGCATGACTCCTTTTCCTCCGGTAGTAGCTGCCATATTTCTCAGTATCCTTTTCTTTTCTTCAGGATCTTTGCTGGTCAGCCCCCGGACAGCCATAGAAATATGCCAGATATAGCTGGAAGGAGTATGAGGACTGCCGATACCTGCCGCCTTTTTGCCTTCATAATAATAAGGATTGGCATTGCTGAGAAGAAATCTCCGGGTATTTTCCCCGGTATCCGGATCCCCGGGATAGCCCAGATAATCCATAGCCAGCAGGCTTGGCACATTGGCGTCGTCCATCAGATTATACATTCCATATCCGTCTGTCTCGTAAGCATAGATCACCCCGAATTCTTCAGTAGCAGTTTTTCCTATGCTTTCTATGGCATTGTAGATCTCTTCCTTCAGCTCCCTGGCTTCTTTCTCCAATTCCGGACAGTGAAAGATCTCCCTTTCCATCTCTTCCAGATATCCCAGTACTACCACGGCGAACATATTAGAGGGGATCAGATATCCATAAGTGCAGGCATCGTCACTTGGCCGAAAACCTGACCAGACCAGCCCTGTATTGGATTTTACCAGAGCGCCTTTTCCTTCTCTGGAAAGAGTATCATTATAAAAACTGTTGCCTCTTATAAAACGATAGTCTGAATTTTCTTCATGAGCCTTCTCTCTGCGGAAAACTTCCAGGATCTTTCCGATACCTTCCTGAAAATCGCCTTCGAACTGGGAAACACACCCGGTATTTTTCCAGAGCAGCCAGGCCATCTGTATGGGGTAGCAGAGAGAATCCACCTCAAACTTTCTCTCCCATACCCAGGGATTCTGATCCGGATCATCCTTTTCCCAGCAGGCGCCGCTGGGGGAAGAGTTGAAGGCATTGGCGTAAGGATCGATACAAATATACCGGAACTGCCGCTTTACCAGTCCTGCTATGATCTCCCGGATCTCCCGGTCTTCCTTTGCCAGAAAAATATAAGGCCGAAGCTGGGCTGCCGAATCCCGCAGCCACATAGCGGGGATATCCCCGGTGATCACATGAGTAGTTCCGTCTTCCATTCTTTTCACTGTGGTATCCAGCGTATTGGTATAACAGGTTTTAAACAATTCCAGCAGTTCCGGCTCATCCTTCCACTGGTCCTTCAGAGATTCAAATAAATCTGCCATTACTTTCGGTATTTTTTTCTCCATAACTATATCTCCTGTTTCTGTTTTATTTCCGCATTTTTCAAATTATAACACAGAAGCGGAGACCTCAAAAACTGTAAAAATTTTTGAAATCTCCGCTTATTTTCATAAACATAAACCCATACCGGCTCTTACTTCCGTCCGGATGGAATTTTCTGTTTTACCTGCCTCATACACTGCTTCCGCACAAAATAGAAACATACCGCCTGCATAATGATCGTAGCGATCCAGGACCCGGGATAAGAAATAAATAAAAAGTGAAGGGACCTGTGCTGAGGGAAAAATGCATAGATCCACAAAACCCTGGTACCTACTGTTCCGATAATAGAGAGGATCATAGGCACGCCGGAATGTCCCATTCCCCTGAGAGCTCCCGGGATAAGATCCATAATACCGCATAGGAAATAGGGCACTGTGGTAATGGACAAGATTTCAAGGCCGCACTGGATAACCTCCGGATCGCCGGTGTAGATTCCCAGCACCTGGGAACCGAATACATAGGCGCCCACTCCAAGGACTGCAGACACTCCTACAGAAAGGATGATGCAATCCACAAAGACCCTGTCCATTCTCTTTGTTTTCCCTACACTGTAGTTCTGGCTTGTAAAACTCATACATGCCTGGGTCACTGCATTGACCGCCGAATATAAAAATCCCAGCACATTATTGGCGGCGGTATAACCGGCCATTGCCGTGGAGCCAAAGGAATTCACCGAAGACTGGAGCAGTGCGTTGGAAAAATTGATCACCGTGCTCTGGATCCCCGCAGGTATCCCCACCTGGAAAATACGTTTCAGATATACGCTCCGGATCCTGAGCTTTGAAAAACGAAGCTGATAGCTTCCTTCTGTCCGGTGTAGACACCAGAGCACCAGGATACAGGAGATCATCTGGGAAGCTACCGTTCCGATAGCCACTCCTGCCACACTCAAAGGGATCACGATAACCAGGAGCAGATCCAGCACCACGTTGGTCATTCCTGCCGCCAGCAGGAAAAGCAGAGGCCGCTTTGTATCCCCCACTGCCCTTAAAATGGCAGCCCCATAGTTATACAGCATAAAAAAGGGCATGCCCATGAAATAGATCCTCATATAAAGTACAGACTGATCGATCACATCTGCAGGAGTATCCATAAGCTCCAGGGCAAACCTGGACGCTCCCACTCCCACAAAAGCCATAATGATACCGCTGACAAAAGCCAGTGCAATGGCTGTATGTACGGCTTCTGACATTTCCTTGTCCCGGCCTGCCGCATAATATCTTGCCGCCAGGACATTAGCTCCCAGCGAGATCCCGATAAACAGGTTGGTAAAAATATTGATCAGAGCCGTGGTAGAACCCACCGCCGCAAGAGCCTGGCTTCCGCTGAACCTTCCCACCACAATAATATCCACCGCGTTAAACATCAGCTGCAGGATACTGGTGAGCATAAGAGGAAGGGAAAAGGATATCAGCTTATCCATAATGGAGCCATTACACATATCTATCTCAAATTTATTCTTTTTCATGGACATTTCCCCCAAAATTCACTTTCTGCAAAGCTTATCTTACTGCTTTGCACAAATTTCGTCAATAGGGGGCGTCCCGGAATGCAGCTTCCAGTGCCGCGATCAGATCTTCCCCATTCTCGATCCCCACAGACAGACGGATCGTATTTGGCCGGATCCCCTGCTCCAGCAGTTCTTCCGGGGCGCACTGACTGTGAGTAGTCGAGGCAGGGTGGATGACCAGTGATTTGGTATCTGCCACATTGGCCAGCAGGGAAAAAATCGGAAGATGATCAATAAACCTCTGTGCCCTCCCGGCGTCTCCTTTTATCTCAAAGGTAAATATAGAGCCCCCTCCCTTTGGAAAATATTTTTTATACAGTTCATGGGTAGGTTCACTTTCCAGAGACGGGTGATGGACCTTCTCCACCTGGGGATGAGCTGCCAGATATTTTACCACTTTCAATGCGTTTTCTGTATGACGCTCTACTCTGAGAGAAAGGGTCTCCAGTCCCTGGAGGAGGAGAAACGCATGGAAGGGAGATATAGCAGCCCCGGTATCCCGAAGAAGCACAGCCCGGATATAAGTTACAAAGGGAGCCTCCGGCGCCGCCTCTGTAAAAACAGCCCCGTGGTAGCTGGGATTTTGCTCAGAGATCCAGGGATATCTTCCGGAATCCTTCCAGTCAAACCTTCCGCTGTCCACGATAACCCCGCCCAGGGCTGTTCCATGGCCTCCGATAAATTTCGTAGCGGAATGGACCACAATGTCCGCTCCATATTCTATGGGCCGCACCAGGTAAGGTGTGGCAAAGGTAGAATCTACGACCAGGGGAATGTTATGCTTGTGGGCGATCTTGGCCAGCTTTTCCAGATCCGCCACATTAGAGTGGGGATTTCCCAGAGTCTCTGTAAAAATCGCTTTTGTATTTTCCCGTATTTCCTTTTCAAAAGCCTCTTCATCCTCAGGATCTGCAAAGCTGGCTGTAATACCGCTGGTCAGAGGAAGGGTATGGGCCAGAAGATTATAAGTTCCTCCATAGATCCTTTTGGAGGCTACGATATGTTCCCCTGCTTTTGCCAGGGCCTGAAAAGTATAGGTAATGGCTGCCGCTCCCGAAGCAGTAGCCAAAGCCCCCGTTCCTCCCTCCAGAGCCGCCATTCTCTGTTCAAATACTTCCTGTGTGGGATTGGTCAGCCTTCCGTAAATATTTCCCGGCTCCTTGAGAGCAAACCGGTCTGCTCCCTGGCGGCAGCTGTCAAACACATAAGAAGTGGTGGCGTAAATGGGAACTGCCCTGGCCCCTGTTGCCGGATCCGGCTGTTCCTGCCCCGTATGCACCTGTTTTGTCTCGAAGCTCCAGTTTTTAGAATCTCTTATATCTGCCATGATCATTTCCTCCTTTTTGTTGTTGGCATTTATCCTATCATGGCAGCGGAAAGCTGTCTAATACGCAAAAAAGATACCTGGTTATAGATCCAGTCTATAACTGAGTATCTTTGCTGTCTGAATTTTTAAGAGATTCTTTTAATGCTTCTATATACAGTTCTCCCATTTTGCTGAGAAATGTATTCTTTCTTACCACATAGCCGATCTCCATAACGCTGTTCTGATTTTCTTCATCATCCTGGAAGGGAATGGCGGCAAAATCATCGCCGTTCAGCTCCTGGCTGATGATCCCTGAACAGAGAGTATAGCCATTAAGCCCCACCATCAGGTTCAGCATAGTAGCTCTGTCATTTGCCCGGATGATCTTGGGATATTCATTGGTGGACAGTATTTCTTCCGCCAGATAAAAGGCACTGTTATCCCCCTGCTCAAAGGCCAGGCAGGGATACTCTGCCAGCTGTTCAAAGGAAATGGCGGCCTGCCCCGCAAGGGGATGTCCCTTCCAGAGATATACATATGCCCGGCACTGTGCCAGAGGATGGAACTCTAGTCCTGCAGTCCTGAGAAGTTTTTCCAGGCTCTTCCGGTTAAAATCCGACAGGTACAGAACGCCGATCTCGCTTTTCATAGTGCTCACATCCCGGATCACCTCTGCCGTCCTGGTCTCCCGCATGGCAAATTCATACTTTGACATGTCAAACTGTTTCGCCATATCCACAAATGCCTTTACCGCAAAGGAATAGTGCTGGGCCGATACTCCGAATTTCTTTTTCAGGGAGCCGTTCTTTCCGTATTTATCCAGTATCTCTTCATATTGCCCGTAAAGCTGCCTGGCATATAAGAGGAATTCTGCCCCGTCATTGGTCAGGGTCACCCCTTTGCCGCTTCGGTGGAACAGTACGATCCCCAGCTCTTTCTCCAGCTCCCGGACCGCGCTGGTCAGGGAAGGCTGGGAAATATACAGCTGTTGCGCAGCTTTATTAATGGAGCCCTGCTCCGCTATGGTAATTACATAATTAAGCTGATTTAAAGTCATTGTGCCTCTCCTGCTGTCCTGAGCACATTTCTTCGCTTTCGGATAAAATCTCGTTTCTTTACCTGTAAGATTCTATCATGAAAGTCTTCTATGATTCAAGGCATTCCTTCAGGCTTTCCTCCATCCCCCATCCCTTGAGAATCAAGATCTGCAGTAATCCCTCTGTGCTCTACAGAAGTTGAAAATACGATCAGTGTCTTTGTCCGCCCGAATCTCTGAAGTTCCCCGATAAACTGATCCAGTTCTATCGTGCTTGGGAAAAGCACCTCCAGTACCATAGAATAATCTCCTGTCACACAGTTGCATTCAATCACATTGGAACATGCTTTTACAAAAGGATAAAACTCTTTTTTATCCTCCGGCGGGACCTCCAGATTGATCAGGGCTTTGATATGATATCCCAGAGCCACAGGATTGACCTGGGCATAATAGCCGGTGATGATCCCTTCCTTTTCCATCTTCTCGATCCTGGCCGAAACCGCGGGAGTTGAAAGATAGACTTTCCTGGCAATATCCTTTAAAGGGGCCTTAGCATTTTCCTGGAGTATATCCAGAATGATTTTGTCCGCTGTATCCAACACATCCTTTTTCATCTTATTTTCTCCTTTTGCTTTAGTCAAAGGCCCTCGCGGAAGTCGTCAAATGGACATGCAAGCATATCCGCCTGGCTCCCTGCTCGCGGTAGAGTAGGTTAGAGGGCTTTGGCCCTCTTTCCCCTCATCAAACCGTGCATGA